>Ga0209395_1000037_pt1 | contig 201029 bp, 159 predicted proteins | sample GOMGulsemesocosm_3_FD_184635 | JGI IMG/M metagenome (GOLD analysis project Ga0209395, IMG submission 184635) | Methane-oxidizing microbial communities from mesocosms in the Gulf of Mexico - GOM9D Gulf of Mexico (SPAdes) (version 2) | ecosystem: Environmental > Aquatic > Marine > Cold seeps... | reverse complement strand
TTCATTAGGTTTGTATTAGTACAGTTAGGACAGGTGATTTCTTGGTAATATTTCATGTCGGGATTATCCAATAAATCACTTTCTTATTCTATTGTTCTTATGCTAAACACAGATTTAACCCATTACCGCTTTATTATCCATTCAAAACAAAATAGATAGCAAAATGAACTTAGCCAACTAGTTAATATAACGCCATAACACTGCCCTCTTCTATTAGAGGGCAAAAGCTATTTATATTTACTTATCTTCTACTTTTGAATAAACATTATCGCGATACTTAAATTGCATCCCTTGTAAAAAATAACGCAAAATCTGATCTTTACATAGTCGATAATTTTTATGCCCTTTTTTACGGAAAAAGGCACTCAACTCGTGTTGGCTTATTTCAAAATCAGCAAAGCCCATAATTTCTAACACGTCGTCATTTTTTAAATTTAAAGCAATTTTTAATTTCTTAAAAATATCATTATTGGTCATGCGTTTTTCAGGGATCGGTTGTTCCCCTTCTTTTTTTCCGCGTTTATCATTAATTAAACCATTTAAAAAAGTCGCTAGTTCTTCATCATTTAATTCTTGAAAAGCTTCATCATCATCTTTTTTTAGCCAGTTACTCACTTGTTCGCGAGTCACCGTACACTCTGCTAAACCAAAAATAGAGATCATTTTTGAATCATCAAAATCGAAGGTGTAGCGTAGACGACGTATCACATCGTTATTATTCATTTATATTTCCTGAATTTGTTTAAACATAGGAGAGGCACCAGCCCAGTTAGATCTGTTTCGGTCCTGGCTTGGAGGCCCCTCCTACCCATAGAATATTTTATGCTTGTTGGTATTTATCAATCTTATCAAAGTTTAAATAGCGATAAGTATCATCTGCTGTTGCATTAATTTGCTGATAATAAGCCATATATTCTTCAAATGTTGGTATTTTACCCATGATTGAACAAACTGCCGCCAATTCAGCTGAACTTAAATAAACATTCGCATCATTACCTAAACGATTAGGAAAGTTACGTGTTGAAGTCGATACCACGGTTGCATTATCAGCTACTCGTGCCTGATTACCCATGCATAAAGAACAACCTGGCATTTCTAATTTTGCGCCTGATTTCCCAAAGGTGTCGTAATAGCCTTCTTCCGTTAGCTTATCTTGATCCATTTTTGTGGGTGCTGAAACCCAAAGCTGAGTCGGTAGCTCACCTTGATGTTTTTCTAATAATTTACCTGCTGCACGGAAATGACCAATATTAGTCATACATGAGCCTAAGAACACTTCATCAATTTTTGTTCCCGATAAATCAGATAATGTTTTTACATCATCTGGATCATTTGGGCAGGCCATAATCGGCTCTTTGATTTCATTTAGATCAATTTCTATCACTTCAAAATATTCAGCATCCGCATCTGGCGCCATTAATTCAGGCTCAGCTATCCATGCTTGCATTTGTTCAATTCGACGATTAATAGTACGCGCATCACCATAACCTTCTGCCACCATCCATTTCAGCATGGTGATATTTGAATTAATGTATTCACGAATAGGTGCTTCATCTAAACGAATAGTACAACCTGCCGCTGACCTTTCAGCTGAAGCATCTGATAATTCAAATGCTTGTTCTACTTTTAATTCTGGTAAGCCTTCAATTTCTAGAATACGACCTGAAAAGACATTTTTCTTACCTTTCTTTTCAACCGTTAATAAGCCTTTTTCAATTGCTTTTAAAGGAATGGCATTAACCAAATCACGTAACGTAATTCCTGGTTGCATTTCACCTTTAAATCTCACTAAAACTGATTCAGGCATATCTAGAGGCATCACCCCTGTTGCTGCTGCAAATGCCACTAAGCCAGACCCTGCTGGAAATGAAATCCCCATAGGAAATCGCGTATGAGAGTCACCACCAGTACCGACCGTATCAGGAAGTAACATACGATTTAACCATGAATGGATAATACCGTCTCCAGGACGCAAAGCCACCCCCCCACGATTCATAATAAAATCAGGTAAGGTATGTTGCATTTCAACATCAATCGGTTTTGGATAAGCCGCTGTATGACAAAAAGATTGCATCACTAAATCAGCAGAAAAACCTAAACAAGCTAAATCTTTTAATTCATCACGCGTCATTGGCCCAGTCGTATCTTGTGATCCTACCGTGGTCATTTTAGGCTCACAATAGGTATCAGGACGAACGCCTGCTACACCGCAGGCTTTACCCACAATTTTTTGCGCTAAGGTGTAACCTTTTTTGCTTTCCGCTTGATCAGCGGGTCTTTCAAATACATCAGATGCAACTAACCCTAAAGATTCTCGCGCTCTATCCGTTAAACCACGGCCAATAATTAATGGAATACGTCCACCTGCACGTACTTCATCTAAAATCACATTCGTTTTTAATGAAAATTCTGAAACGACTTCGTTATTTTCATGGCGTTTAACAACCCCTTCATATGGGTAAATATCAATCACATCACCCATCGCCAAATTTTCGACATCACATTCGAAGGGTAGTGCACCAGAGTCTTCCATGGTGTTAAAGAAAATCGGCGCTATTTTGCCGCCAATACAGACCCCACCACCTCTTTTATTAGGCACATAAGGAATATCATTGCCCATATACCATAATACTGAGTTAGTGGCTGATTTACGTGATGAACCTGTACCCACCACATCACCGACATAAGCAACAGGAAAACCTTTTTGCTTTAATGTTTCAATTTGTTGTTCAGCATTGGTGATTCCCTCTCTAGGAATTTTAAGCATAGCTTTTGCATGTAAAGGAATATCAGGTCGAGACCAAGCATCAGGCGCAGGCGATAAGTCATCTGTATTGGTTTCACCCGTTACTTTAAAAACCGTCACTGTCAGCTTTTCTATCACTTTTTCTTTGCTAGTAAACCATTCTGCATCAGCCCAAGACTGAATAATTTGTTTGGCAAAACTATTGCCAGCATCGGCTTTTTCCTTAACATCATGAAAAGCATCAAAGACTAATAAAGTATGAGATAAAGCTTTTACAACAATGGGTGCCAGCTCATTGTTATCTAATAAGTCAATTAAAGGTGCAATATTATAACCACCTAGCATTGTACCCAACAGCTCTGTAGCTCTTGCTGCATCTAAAATAGGCGAACTCACTTCACCTTTGGCAATAGCGGCAAGAAAACCTGCTTTTACATAAGCCGCTTCATCAACGCCAGCTGGAATACGGTTAACCAGCAAATCAAGGATAAAATCGTCTTCACCTGCGGGTGGTTGTTTAATTAATTCAACTAACGCGGAAACTTGTTCAGCATTTAAAGGTTGAGGAACGATTCCATCAGCAGCACGTTCTGCAACATGTTTGCGGTATTGCTCTAGCATTATTGACCCTTGTCTAAAACTAAAAAATTATAATAGCTTGATTTTAACAGATTTTTGTCAAAAAATTTAACATGATCAAACTAAATCATAATTTATGCTTAACACCTCAATTACATCTCTTTGATTACTTGGTTAAAAATCAATAAAGGCATTGTTTATGCAAGATTAAAAGCATAAACCAGACAAAGGGTGACTCAAATGAAATCAATAAATAATAACAGTGACATTAACAATGTAAGAGCCATTTTCATTGAAACATTGAGTGGCGAGTTTTTGTTAAAAACAGGGTTTGGAGCTTATGCGTTTCTTGCTCCCACAGATATTAATCATTTATTTAAAGAATATTTACAGCAACCGCAAACACTTAAAATTTTTAGTAAATCATGTGTCAGAAATCATGTGTAAAAAAATATATTAGTTTATTTTTTTGAAATATTTCTTAGACGTGAGTGTTGTAAATGTAAAAATTCTGGTATGCGCTGCTCTAACCAATACCTTGGCTTGAATGGCGCTACACCAGTCACAAAGCCAACATGCCCCCCTCCCTGAGTTATCTCCATTGTAATCTGCTCTGACAATTCTTTTTTATCAGGAATAACCTCCGCTGTCATAAAGGGATCATCAACAGCCTGTATAAGTAATGTGGGAATAGCAATAGCTTTAAGATAATATCTGGAACTAGATTGCTGATAATAGTGTTCAGCACTCTTAAATCCATGTAGTTTAGCGACAACTTGATCATCATACTGCCAGAATGATTGAATATCAGACAAATCACCTAATTGGTAAATTTTTTCGGCTTCCTTGGTTTGCCCTATCCTTTGCAGATGACTCGCCTTAGCACTAATATACACTTTCAAGTCTCGTATTAAGTTACCTCTATAAAAACGAGAAAAACCAGCATCCAATTTTGTAGCACAAGTACTCAATACCAAGGGCACAGAAACAGCTATTGCAGCAAATAAAGATAATTGATCCGCTTGCTCCCCCAGCCATTTTAATACAACATTCCCCCCCAATGAAAAGCCAATCACGGCAATCTTTGTATCAGGCTCACGCTGGCGTAGTGTTTTATATAAAAAATCTATATCGTCAGTATCACCCGAATGATAACAACGGGCTAAATTATTTGACTCACCACTACACCCCCGAAAGTTTAACACCACACTTCGATAGCCTTGTTCTAATAATATCTTTTGCAAACCATTAATATAACCAGATTCAGAACTACCGGTTAAACCATGCAGCAAAATAACTAAGGGCTGCTCACCCTCTCCACACCAATCCAAATCAATAAAGTCATTATCTGGAGTAACTAAGCGCTCTCTCCAACTTTCTTTGAGAATAACTGACTGACGAAATAAGACGGGAAAGATAGTTTGTAAATGTGCATTTTTTAACCACCATGCAGGCTTAAATGATGTTCTTGATTTCACTGTTACTGACTTACAATCATTTCTGCATATTCGCGGAGACTATCAATAATTTCCAAATTCTTTTCATCATTTGCATATTGCTCAGCAATAATATCCAGGTTTTCAAAATAATCCAGATCAAAAATGGACTGCTTATATTCATCCCATTTTAGCTGTTCATCCAGATTTAATGTTTCCGGAAAGTTTCTTGCCCGGTATCGAAAAAACAAATCCTCAAAACGGTTATCAGATACGAGTAAATCTAACTCAGCTAACTGCCCTGGTTTTGTTTTATGAATTTGTTCAAATGCCTTTTTATCTTCAAATGAAAAGAAACCTGCGTACAACATGGCATCTACATTAGCTTTATTATCAAACTCTCTTTGTTGCTGAAAAACCTCAGTGACTACATCAGCTATCTGTGGTGAATTTTTCAAAAGCGCTAAATTTTCTAAACAAAACGGTTTATCAATCCCTAAGCGCTGCGCATTTTCTGCTAATAAAGCCTTTTCAATAGCAATAAAAGGGCATTTATTAATATGGACTAATTTTAAAGGAATAGGCAATTTATCACCTAGCTCATCTCGTTTGGTATAGAGCCTTGCTCGTATTTCATCTGACGAAAGCTCAAATAAGGGGCTTAAATTCTGAGATAGGTCTACCACAACCACCGCATTAGTGTTGCTAGGGTGCCAAGCAATAGGTGCCACTAACCCCGCATTACCACGAACCGCACCAAACATACCTGATACGTGTACTAAAGGTTTAATACTCTCAACATCAATTAAATCTTTAACTTTATTTTTATTTCTCAGCTCAAAATAATAATCAAATAGTTTCGGACATTTTTCCTTGATCAGCTTTGCCATAGCAATGGTGGCATAAACATCGGACGTGGCATCATGCGCTTGCTCATGACTAATACCATTGGCTTCAGTTAATAACTCCAACCGAAAGCTGGGCAACCCTTCATCATTTATTGGCCATACAATACCGTCAGGACGTAATGCATAGGCAGCTCTAACTAAATCGATAATATCCCAACGTGAATTGCTATTTTTCCAGCTGTATTCATAGGGGTCATAAAAATTTCGGTAGAATAAATTCCTAGAAAATTCTTCATCAAAACGAATCGTGTTGTAACCCACTACACAGGTATTAGTCTGAGTAAATTGTTGATTTATTCTTTTAGCAAATTCGTGTTCAGCCAGCCCTTCTGCTTGTGTGAGTTGCGGAGTGATTTTGGTGATAATTGCAGGTTCTGGATTTGGGAGATAATCATCCGCCAACTTGCAATAAAACATATCAGGTTCACCGATGATATTAAAATCCATATCAGTACGGATACCTGCAAATTGGGATGGTCTATCGAGAGAGGGGCTTAACCCCCATGTTTCATAATCGTGCCAGTAGAAAGTGGCTTGTTGTGACTTCATTGTCATATCAATATTATTAAAGCGTCCGCTCTCGGCGCGATTTTAAAATATAATTTCGCGCCGAGAGCGGACGCTCCTACAACACTGCTTATTTGATTGAAACTAAAGCTCTTAAAACATCGGTTCGACTAACAATACCAACTAATTGTTTATCATCAAAAACAGGGTAACTTCTTAGCGAGGTATCTTGAAACTTATCAGCTAAATCAACAATACTAGATTCAGCATCAACTGATAAAATCTCAGTACTCATAAACTCTCCGACTTTACCACTCATCCCTTGATTATAAGTCGCACCAAGAACGACCTTCATGCAGTCTTTTTCTGAAAACATGCCGACTAACTTACCCATTTCATCTAATACGGGTGCACAGGTTATTTTATGACTCAACAATTGTTTTATTGCTGATAACGCATCGGTATCTTTTTTTACAGTCATTATATTCTTAGTCATATAATCTGCAATCGTGATTTTTGCTAGCATAAATACTTCCTCATCAATCTCATAAAAAATAATTAAAACTGCGTCGCCCTTTTTCTATTCAACTGATTTCTTTAAAATATCAGGATTAAATTCTATTTTCTGGGATTCCGCAGCTTCTGCCTCTCGTTTCTTCTTTTTATCACATTTTTCTACACAAACACATTCACCATTGCCTGTGCCACCACATGAACCCTTTATAGCTCTTCGGCCAAATATAACACCAACCGCCATAATCACCACAACAATTAACATAAAACCAAATGTTGCTAAAAAATATACCATTTTTCTACCTTAATCTTGCTACAAAAGAATCTGTCGCTTTTTCTGTAAAGCCTTCTTTTGTTTTTATAATAAATAAAGCCGCTATGTTCTGTTTCTCGGCTAATTGATACCCTTGCTCTGCACCTAAAACCATCAATGCAGTCGCCAATGCATCTGCTTTCATTGTAGTATCGCTCAATATAGTAATTGATGCCAGTTTATGTGTAATTGGCTTACCCGACCTAGGATCAATAGTATGTGAAAATCTGACGCCTTCTACGTCAAAAAAGTTCCGGTAATCACCAGAAGTCGCTAATGATATATCGGTTAGCGGTAAAACCTTTTGAATCATGCGTTGATCAGCTGTCGGTTTTTCTACGGCAATTCGCCAAGGTCTGCTTTGAATATTCAAACCTTTTAAACGCAACTCTCCACCAATTTCCACCATGTAATCTACAATGCCATTAGCCTCTAATAATGCCCCGACCAGGTCAACAGCATAGCCTTTCGCAATGGCGGACAAATCTAAATAAAGCAGTGGAACTTGTTTTTTAATTTGTTGTTTATCATCATTAAATAATAACTGTGTATATCCTGTATTTAATAATTGCTGTTTAATCTGCTCTTCATCAGGTGCAACAAATGACATACCCTTTGGCCCAAAACCCCAAAGATTAACTAAAGGCCCGACCGTTATATCAAAAGCGCCATTTGATAACTCAGAAATACTATTAGATTGTTTTAATACCTGGTACAAAGCATCAGAAACAGCTATCCATTCAGTTGTTTGATTCTGATTTATTTTTGATAGTTCTGAATCTTGCTGATAAGTAGACATTTGTCCATTGAGCTTATCTAGTAATTGTTTTACTTGACGCTGTATTTCATTGCTTGTAACTGAATCAGGTAATGCAGGGGCTTTAATGGTAAAGCTAGTGCCAAATATTGCGTCAGAATAATGCAGAGGATATTGCGGTTTTTCTGGGGCTTGCTGACAAGCTGAAAATAAAAAAACGATGATCAGTAAGCCTGAACTTCGTTTTAAGCTTTTAAAAAACATAATTTAGAACTCACTCATACAAATGGGGCGCAGTGCTTTAACATAGACCCATACAAACCATAGGTTTATAAAAATCAGCAAATTCCTGAGATATTGTTATCGGTAGGAGGGGCCTATTGGCCGCGACCGGAACAAGATCAAGAGCAATCGCGGCCAATAGGCCCCTCCTACCTTTATCTATAGAATTTCATATCCTGCTAAGAACTTAGCTTTATATAACTCTTTAACCTATGGCTAATTTATAGCCATGTACTTTAAAACAAAAAAAGCCGCATTACCCTTGGGTAATGCGGCTTTAATCATTTTCTATTTAACCACCAAAGTCATCTAACATGATGTTTTCTGGCTCTACGCCGTTTTCAATCAACATGTTAATCACTGAGGAGTTCATAATTGGAGGCCCACATAAGTAGTACTCACAATCTTCTGGGGCAGGATGGTTTTTAATGTACTCTTCAAACAATACATTATGAATAAAACCTTGGTAACCTTCCCAGTTATCTTCTGGTAATGCATCAGATAATGCAGTGTGCCATTCGAAATTATCATTCTCTTTGGCTAACATATCAAAATCTTCTACATAGAACATTTCACGTTTACTACGTGCACCGTACCAGAAAGACATTTTACGTTTCGATCCCAATCTTCGAAGTTGGTCGAAGATATGTGAACGCATGGGTGCCATACCCGCACCACCACCAACAAAGATCATTTCTGCATTTGTGTCTCTAGCAAAGAACTCACCGTATGGTCCTGAAACAAGGGCTTTATCACCTGGCTTCAAGTTAAAAATGTACGATGACATAATACCTGGAGGTACACTATCAGGTGCACCTGGAGGCGGTGAAGCAACACGTACATTCAGCATAATTTCTTTTTCTTCTGGATAAGAAGCCATAGAATATGCCCGTAGTGTAGGTTCTTTCACATCAGACACATAACGCCAAAGGTTGAATTTGTCCCAATCTTCACGATATTCTTCTTGAATATCCATATCTTCATATTTAGAGATGTGAGCTGGGCATTCAATTTGAATATATCCACCTGCTTGGTATTTAATTTCCTCACCTTCCGGTAATTCTAATACCAACTCTTTAATAAAGGTTGCAACATTGTCATTTGACTTAACCGTACATTCCCACTTTTTAACACCAAATACGCTGTCTTCAACTTCAATCTTCATGTCATGCTTTACAGCAACTTGACATGAAAGACGTTCGCCTTCAGCCGCTTCACGTTTAGTGATATGAGATAACTCAGTCGGTAAAATTTCACCACCGCCTGAATGTACTTTTACATTACACTGACCACAAGTACCACCACCACCACAAGCTGATGGGATAAACAATTCATTGTCAGCTAATGCTGTCAATAACTTAGAACCAGCAGGCACATGAATAGTCTTCTCACCGTTGACAACAATTTCGATGTCTCCGGAAGCAACCAACTTACTCTTTGCGCCAATAATAATAAATACAAGCGCAATCACGATTATCGTGAAAAATATTACGCCCAATAAAATTTCTAGCATTACTCTTCCTTCCTACAATTGGATTCCAGAAAAAGCCATGAAGCCAAGAGACATCAGACCTGCACTAATAAATGTAATCCCAAGACCTTCAAGACCTTTAGGGATATCACTGTATTTTAGTTTTTCACGAACACCCGCCATCACTGTGATAGCCAACATCCAACCAAAACCACTACCGACACCGTAAACAACACTTTGCGTAAAGTCATAGTCACGTTCAATCATGAACAAACTACCACCCAAAATCGCACAGTTTACTGTGATTAATGGCAAGAAAACACCTAATGCATGGAACAGTGCAGGAAAAAATTTATCTAAAATCATTTCCAAAATCTGTACCAATGCCGCGATCATACCAATACAGCTTAGTAGTACTAAAAAGCTTAAATCAACGCCAGTAATACCTAACCAGGATAAAGCATCTTCTTTTAATAGTGTGTGGTAAACCAAGTTGTTTACTGGAACAGTAATCACTTGTACCACCATCACTGCAACACCTAAACCAATCGCCGTAGAGATTTTTTTAGATACCGCTAGGAATGTACACATCCCTAGGAAAAATGCTAAGGCTAAGTTTTCTACGAAAACCGCTTTAACAAATAAACTTAAGTATTCATTCATTAGTGATGTCCTCCTTCACCATGAGAAATATCCAAAATTTTAAAATCAGCTTTTTCATTTTGCTCTGGTTTCCATTGACGGAATGTCCAGATCAGCAAACCAATAATAAAGAATGCACTAGGGGGTAATAACATCAGACCGTTTGGATCGTACCAACCGCCATCTTTTGTTAATGGAAATATTTCTATACCCAACAATTTACCTGATCCAAACAATTCTCTAAAGAATGCAACAATGATCAAAATTAAACTATAACCCGCACCATTACCAATACCATCTATAAAGCTGGCTAGAGGTGGGTTTTTCATCGCATAGGCTTCAGCTCTACCCATAACAATACAGTTAGTAATAATCAAACCAACAAATACCGATAGTTGCTTACTGACATCATAAGCAAAGGCTTTTAGCACTTGGTCAACAACAATGACTAATGAAGCAATAATTGTCATTTGTACAATAATACGAATACTACCCGGAATATGATTTCTAATCGAGCTAATCGCAGCACTAGAACAGGCTGTTACCGCTGTTAAAGCAACCGCCATAATTAACGATGTAGACATTTGCGAAGTGACCGCTAATGCCGAACAAATTCCCAGTACCTGCAAGGTAATCGGGTTGTTATTGACTAATGGTTCGGTCAATATTTTTTTAGTATCTATAGCTTCACTCATGATCAGCCCTCCCCTTTGGTTCTGACTTTATCAAGGTATGTAGAAAAACCTTGATTACTCATCCAGTATTTAACAAGATTAGAAACCCCTAAACTCGTTAAAGTTGCACCAGCTAAACCATCAACATTGTATTCAGAGCCTGCTTTAGATGTATCAACAACACCTTTAATTAGACCTAGCTCAACTTCACCAGCATCTGAGTAGACTTTTTTACCTTTCCACAATGCGCGCCAATTAGGGTTAACAACTTCCCCGCCTAGCCCTGGTGTTTCTGCTTGATCGTAAAAGTTAATGCTTTTAACTGTCTGACCATCAGCTTCTAAAGCTAAGAATCCATACATTGTTGACCACAAACCATAGCCATGCATCGGTAAAATAATAGACTCAATTGCATCGCCATTTTTAACTAAATAAACTTTAGCTACTTTAGCTTTACGTTTAATACTAGCAATATCATCAGCTGTTGCGATATCAATATTTTGTGCAGGATCTTTAGCCGCTTTACGTTGATCGTAAGCAGCTACATCCAACCCTTCAACATAGTCACCGGTTTCGACATCAACTAGCTTTTCTTCGATTTGACTCGCAAACGCTTTATTAATATCCGTACCATCTTCTAATAAGCCAGCGACTTCAAGAATATTCTTCTTCATGTCTAAGGCTTTGTTTTCAATTTGTAGCGGTCTTAAAGCAACCGCGGCAAATGAAACTAAAATCGCACAAACAAAACAAAGAGCCAAAGCAACAGCAATGGTTTTTTCTAAACTGTCATTACCTAGCGCTAAAATCTTTTCTTTATAAGCATCAAACTTTTGATAATGCTTACACTTATCTAAATGTTCTTTTATTCCGTTAGACATGACGTTTCATCCTTCTCTTAATATTTGCCTGAACGACAAAATAATCAATAACAGGGGCAAACATATTGGCGAATAAAATCGACAACATCATGCCTTCAGGGAAAGCAGGATTTACCACACGAACTAAAACAACCATCACACCAATTAATGCACCAAAAATCCAACGACCTGTATCAGTCATTGCTGCACCGACGGGATCAGTCGCCATATAAACCATACCAAAAGCAAATCCGCCCACTGTTAAATGCCAGTAGAAAGGAAATGCAAACATAGGGTTAGTATCACTACCAATCATATTAAACATCACTGATGTTGCAATCATACCTAGTAATACACCGCCCATGATTCTGTAGGAAGCAATACGGGTATAAAGTAAAAATGCAGCACCAATAAAGATCGCTAAGGTAGATGTTTCACCAATTGAACCAGGAATAAAACCTAGGAAAGATTGAAACCAAGAATAACCTGCTGCATTTACTGCATCAAGACCACCTTGAGCGGCAAGACCTAATGGTGTTGCCATTGTGTATCCATCAACACCAACCCAAGCTGTATCGCCAGAGATAGCTGCTGGGTAGGCAAAGAATAAAAATGCACGCCCTGTTAACGCTGGATTTAAAAAGTTTTTACCTGTTCCGCCAAATACTTCTTTACCGATAACGATACCGAAAGAAATACCTAGTGCAACTTGCCATAAAGGAATATCAGGTGGCAAAATCAATGTGTATAACATTGACGAAACCAAAAAACCTTCGTTTACTTCATGTCCACGCACGGTAGCAAACAAAACTTCCCAAACACCACCAACCGCTAAAGTAACAAGATATATAGGTAAAAAGAATAATGCACCATGAACCATATTGGAAAATGGATTCATTGGATTATAGCCAAATAGTGACATAGGAATACTACGCCAGCTAGTTGTTTCACTTAAACCCATAGCTTCTATCGCTAAGTTAGCCTGGTAGCCAGTGTTATACATTGCCATCAAAATACAAAACAATGTTGCAATCACAACAAATGTCATTGTACGTTTCAGATCATTACCATCACGAACATGTGTTGTTCCGCGTGTTACATCAGACGGTGTATAGATAAAAGTATCTACCATCTCATACAGACCATAGTACTTTTCTAATTTACCGCCTTTCGTAAAATGCGGCTCTACGCTATCTAATAAATCTCTAGCCGACATTATCCTTCCTTCTCAATTTTAGTTAGATTCGCTCTGAGTACCGGTGCAAAATCATGCTTACCTGGATCAACGAAAGTAAATAAGGAAACATCTTCCTCAACCAATTCAAGTCCGCCTAATAACTGCGCCTGATCAGTATCACCTACTACCAAAGCTTTTAACAAAGGTGTTGGCAATATATCCATAGGCATCACTGTTTCATAAACGCCAACGGGAACAATGGCTCTGTTACTACCATTTTTATCAGTGGTTAAAGGAAACAATCGGTTATCTTTACGGTCTTTGCTTGATGTATAAATATTCATTGCTGAATACTTATCTTTACCCGCTACAATCCAACCAAACAACTCACGTTGTCTACCTTCTTTAAGCACAGAAACCTGATTGCTGTAACAGCCAAGATAAGCAAATGCATCAGCCGCTTCATGACCATATAAAACAGAACCAGAAATCACTCTGTTTTCAGCGTCATCTAATTCACCAGCAACTAAGTCAGCCGTATTAGCACCTACTCGAGTTTCTAGTAATCTAGGCTTAGTCACTGCAGGACCCGCTAAAGAAACAACTCTCGCTGCATTTAGTTTTCCTGTAGAAAATAACGAACCAATAGCAATAACCGCTTGGTAATCAATATTCCAAACTGTTTTTTCTGCATTAACCGGATCAAGAAAATGGATATGTGTACTAGGTAAACCAGCTGGGTGCGGCCCTGAGAATTCTTCTGTTTGTACCGCATCAACAGAAACAACGTCACTGCCTGTTGCTTTACAGAGGTAAGTTTTACCTGCTGTTAATTTAGCAACAATAGCCAGCCCAGTTGAAAACTCAGCTTCTCTTGATTTAATAACCACAGCAGGATCAGCGGCCAAAGGACGCGTATCTATTGCTGTTACAAAGATTGAACTCGCAACGGCATCAACTGTTGGAATTTTGCCATAAGGGCGGGTTAAAAAAGATGTCCACAAACCTGATGCCAAAAGATTTTCTTTAATTTGGTCAGCGGTTAATGTAGCTAAATCTTTTTTAGCGTATTTAGTAAAAGATTCTTGTGCTGTGCCTTTTAGTTCAATTACGACCGACTGCAAAACACGCTTAGCGCCACGGTTAATAGCTTTAACAACACCAGCACCTGGTGAAGTAAAGTTTACCCCTGCGTTTTGTTTATCAGTAAATAGCACTTGTCCTAATTTGACAGTATCGCCTTCGGCGACCATCATTTTAGGCTTTAAGCCAACGTAATCCTTTCCTAAAATAGCAACAGATTTAACCTTGTTACCTTTTTCAATAATCTGTTCAGGACCTCCCGTAATGGGTAGGTCTAAACCTTCTTTAATAATAAATTGCATAGTGAATAAGCCTGCTCTCCAGACAAGTTGCGATAAACAACCCTCCCTATAAAAATAGGAGGCACTTTAAGACGTAAAAACTCCACTATTACACCATAAATTCGGTTTTTTCTCAATCTATGAATCACTCAAATCAACGATTTCATAAGCCACTTATTAATCTGGATATAAATCATTAAAAACCACTTAATTATTTATCTATAGCTATACTTAAAAATATACCACAGGGATTGCTTAAGCCCTTCTCTTCTAAATCAATACCAACAGGTAATTATCATGACTTCCGTACATTGCTATTCTTTCCTTGAAGGCGACGGTAAAAACAAAGTTTTATTAGGCGGCAAAGGTGCCAATCTTTGCGAGATGACTCAAATTGGGCTTAATGTCCCCCCTGGATTTGTTATCACCACAACAACCTGCTTAAAATACTTAGAAAATAACACGTTATCCGACAACCTATTAACTGAAATTCACGAACAGATTCGTCAAATCGAGCAGCAAACAGGAAAATCATTCGGTGGAAATACCAACCCTTTACTTGTTTCAGTTCGATCTGGCTCCGCTATATCTATGCCTGGGATGATGGATACTATTTTGAATTTAGGCCTAAATAATCAAACATTAGCGGCCCTAATTTCCCAAACAGGTGATCCTAGATTTGCTTACGATGCCTATAGACGGTTCATCCAGTTATTTGGCAAAGTCGCCTTAGATATTGATGATGAAAAATTCGACATTCATTTTGACTTAGTTAAAAAGCAAAATGGAATCAAAGCTGATTCTGCTCTAAAAGCAGAACACCTTGAAGAAATTAGTCATTTATTTCTAGCGGTTGTCCTTGAAGAAACGGGACACCCTTTTCCAGAAAATGTATACGAGCAACTTGAACTCTCTATAAAAGCTGTTTTTCAATCGTGGACAGGAAAACGAGCTGTTGATTATCGTCAACAATTTAACATTACACCTGAGATGGCTAATGGTACTGCTGTTAACGTTGTCACCATGGTTTTTGGCAATATGGGGGATGATTGTGCAACAGGGGTTGGTTTTACCAGAAACCCAGGCACAGGCATTAATGAAATGTATGGCGAATACCTGGTTAATGCGCAAGGGGAAGATGTCGTCGCGGGGATCAGAACCCCCAAAGATGTACGCGAACTACAAGCCGAAATGCCAGACTTATACCAACAACTTGTTGATTTAAGAAATAAATTAGAAAATCATTACCAGGAAGTACAAGATTACGAATATACCATTGAAAATGGCATACTTTATTGCCTACAAACTCGTAATGGCAAAATGAATGCTACCGCCATGGTTAAAACTTCGGTTGATATGCTCAATGAAGGTTTAATCAGCCAAGCACAGGCTTTATTACGCATTGATCCCGAACTTTTAGAACAGCTATTACACCCTCAACTAACTTTAAACCATAATACGTCTATCCTTGCCAAAGGCCTACCAGCCTCACCGGGTGCTGCATCTGGAAAATGTGTCTTTGATGCCGACACCGCTCAAAGGCTAGGGCAAGCTGGGGAAAAAGTTATCTTGCTTCGAGAAGAAACAAAACCTGAAGATATTCATGGCTTCTTTGCCGCTCAAGGCATTTTAACCAGTCGAGGCGGAAAAACCTCTCACGCCGCTGTTGTTGCCAGAGGGATGGGGAAAGCTTGTATTGCGGGAGCCGAGGATATTTTAATTGATGTAAAATCACGTACTGCTATTGTAGGTGAGGTTCATCTTCGTGAAGGCGATATTATTACCATTGATGGTAGTAGTGGCTTTATCTTTCAAGGAGAAATTTCAACCACTCCCCCCGAATTTTCAAATGACCTGCATCTCTTACTTTCCTGGGCTGACGAAATATCAGAACTTAAAGTCTACGCTAATGTTGATACCCCTGAAAATGCACGAATTGCAGCTAAATACGGAGCTAAAGGTATAGGACTCTGTCGAACTGAGAGAATGTTCAATGACCCAGCCAGACTCCCCCTAGTGGTCGATATGATTATCGCTGATAACAAAGAAGACAGGGAAGCCGCTCTAGCCAAACTTTTTCCTATTCAACGAGACGATTTCAAACAATTATTTGAAGCCATGTCCCCCAATCCCGTGACAGTACGCTTGCTAGACCCTCCTATGCACGAATTTTTACCCAGCGAACATCAATTGGAAGATGAAATAGAAGCGCTCAAACAATATGCCACCATAATTAAAGCACAAAGAGTCACCTTAGAATCCATTTCAACCCACCCCACCTTACCCTCACCATTTGAGCAACTTAATGAAGAGTTAATCAACGAGACTATTCAAAAAAAATCAGTCATCCTTAAAAAAGTACGAGACTTATTTGAAGTCAATCCAATGCTTGGCCATCGCGGAGTACGTTTAGGCATGAGCTATCCTGAAATTTATCGCATGCAAATACGCTCTATTCTTGAAGCCACCGCCTTATGCAATAAGGAACGCATTGATATTAACCCTCAAATAATGGTGCCTCAAGTCATCACCGCACAGGAGCTTGCTAAAGTTAAAGAGATGGTCTCTGAAATTCAGCAGGATATTGAAAGTCAGTTTAAAGTTTCGCTTAATTTTAAATTTGGCACCATGATTGAAACGGTAAGAGCCTGCACCAGAGCGGGCCATTTAGCTGAAGAAGCTGAATTCTTTTCCTTTGGAACTAACGACCTTACCCAGGCAACATTCTCTTTTTCCAGAGAAGATGCTGAAAATAAATTCCTGCCTTTATACGAAAAAGCTGAATTATTACAAGATAACCCTTTTGAAGTGCTGGACATCAAAGGTGTTGGTGAATTAATGAAGTTAACGGTTAAGCTTGGTAGAGAGACTCGCCCAGATATTAGCATCGGTATTTGCGGTGAACAGGGAGGACACCCTAAATCTATCCGTTTTTGCCATCAGATAAAACTTAACTATGTTTCATGCTCCGCCCCCAGAATTCCTATTGCTAGACTGGCGGCAGCACATGCAAAACTACTAGAAAGTTAAAAATACCAGGGTGGGCATCGCTGCCCACCCTAGCTTTAGCTTTATTTATTAAAAGTAGTTCCCACTTTACCCGCTGGCAGTACAGGCATATCCTGTTTAGGGAATTCGCCAGTTAATGCATCTAAGAAAGCAACAATATCAGCAATATCAGTTTTAGGTAAATCTTGACCTAATTGCAATTTAGCCATTAATTTAACTGCTGTTTCTAACGTTTTAACACTACCATTATGGAAATATGGTGCAGTTAAAGCAATATTACGCAATGTAGGTACTTTCCACATATGCTCATCAGCTGATTTTTTAGTGACTTCAGCTAAACCTTTATCATCTTTAAAGCCATATTGCGCTTCGAAGTAACCATTCTCAATGACTGGGAATTTTTGAAATACGCCTGGACCATTAAAAGCAGGACCACTATGACAAGCAGTACAACCCAATTCAACAGCTTTATTCATGCCACGAATTTGTTGCTTACTCATTGCAGATTTATTACCCTTCACATATTTATCATAAGGGCTATTAGGGGTAATTAAGGTTCTTTCATAAGCAGCAATTGCTTTTGTTGCTGTATCTTTAGAAATAGCATTTTTACCAAACGCCTTTTCAAAAGCCGTTTGATAACCGTCAATTGCTTTTAAACGCACAACTACGTCATCCCAGCTTTTCATTCCCATTTCGATTGGATTGGTCACTGGACCCGCCGCTTGCTCTTCTAGGCTAGCCGCACGACCGTCCCAAAATTGAACTTTATTAAATGCAGAGTTCCAGACGGTTGGCGCACTACGTCCACCCACCTGCCCCTCGACACCGACAGAACCCGCACGATTATCTTCACCACCTAACATTGTATTATGGCAAGATGCACAAGACACCGTGCCCGAAGAAGACATCCGTGGATCATGATAAAGCATTTTACCTAAAGCAACTTTTTCAGCCGTTGTAGGATTATCTGCAGGAGCAGGCGCCGTTGTTGGCAAAGCTTGCGCAAATACTACAGATACAGAGCCTGCAAGTGCTAATGTAGCAACTAGCGAACGAATTTTAAACATACTACCCTCCAAAGGTATTCTTATTGTTAATGAATCACAACTGAATTGTAAGGTATGCCAATGCTTAGGTAAATCAAAAAAATCATCAGTATGCTTTCTGCAATCAAAAAAAACAGACAGCAAGATCAAAATCTTAATTATCACTCAATTTTTTGTAGATAACAACTGACAAATAATCATCTCTGACTCCGCTCATAAATCTCTTCAAATAAAGCGTCATTAGCCAAAAATAAACGAAGTAATTCTGGATCAAATTTCTCTGGATACGTTCGACCATCACCATGCCGAAGAATTGAAATGGTTTTATCATGATCAAAGGGTGGCTTATAAGGTCTTGGCGATCGTAAAGCATCATAAACATCACAGATTGAAACAATCCGCCCACCTAAAGGAATTTTATCTCCAATTAAAGCATTGGGATAGCCAGTACCATCCCAGCATTCATGATGTGTTTTTGCTACTTCAGCACCTAACTTAAGGTAAGGCGAAATACTGGCATCGGATAAAATACGCTCACCAATTATTGTATGTTGCTGAACTTGTGTAAACTCATCTTCTGTTAAAGGGCTATTTTTCTTTAAAATTTTATCAGGAATAGCAAGCTTACCAATATCATGCAAGGCACTCGCATAATAGAGTACATCAATATACTCTGCGGGTAGTTTCTTTAATTCCGCTAATTTTTTTGCATAACAACCAATACGTCCAACATGTACTCCCGTATCATCATCGCGATATTCAGAAGCAATAATCAAGGTACGAATAGTTTCAATATGACTCAATTGAATATCTTCAGCATCTTGCTTAACAGTACATTCAAGCAACGATTTTTCAAATAACAATTGGTCTTGATAAGCCTTGACTTTCAAGGTATTCCTTACTCGCAACCAAAGCTCTTCTCTATCAATGGGTTTACTCAAAAAGTCATCAATACCTAATGACAAGGCTTTTAAGCGTGTCTCTCTATCCGTTAAAGAACTAATAATTAATATCGGCGTATATTCAATTGTTTCAGCCTCTCTGATTTTTTTAATGACATCATATCCTGTGATACCAGGCATCATTAAATCAAGCAGAACCAAATCAACTCGGTCACATTTTAAGTAATCTAAAAAAGCTTTCCCCGAATTAAAACATAATACTTTATAACCTTCATGCTCTAACAAGGTACTCAATAAATTAGTAACATTACGCTCATCATCAACAATGACAACCTTAGGCGTTTTTACACATTCAGTTTTCATGATTCAAAATCGTTTTAACTAGCTTTAAAAACTCGCGATAATTGATAGGTTTTGACATATATTCATTAAAACCATTTTCTAAAATACGATCTTTATCGCCAGGCATCGCAAAAGCAGTTAGAGCAATAATCGGGGTATATTCAAGGCTTTCCTCTTTCCTCATTATTCGACAGGCCTCCATACCATCCATTTCAGGCAATTGAATATCAAGTAAAATCAAATCAGGTAATATCTTTTTTGCATTAATAATACCTGCTTCAGCATTTGTATCCACAGTGACCTGATAGTCTTGTTGCTCAAGTAACATCACCATCAATTTAATATTGTTAGGGTTATCCTCAATTAATAAAATATGGTATTTATTAGCTGACATCGTTTTTCCTCAACAAGTTCTCAATATACGTAACAAAGCCCTGTTGATCGATATTATATTTTTCAATAACATCCTTCACCTTACCTGAAAGTTGCTGACTATCCTCTTGAGTTATAATTTTAGCTGTTACTATAACCACTGGTACATGTTGCAAATGTTGCGTTTGCATAAATGCGACGACATCAAACCCTGTGACTCTTGGCATCATCAAATCTAAAACAATCAAATCAGGAACAGATGTTTTCAAAATATCTATTGCTTGTTCACCTGAATATGCTTTTTTTAGCTCAATATTGTCATGCTGCAAATAACTACTCATTAAATTTATTGAGTTGGGATCATCATCAACAATCAAAATGGTATATTTTTTTTGTAATGATTCATCAACGGGAATACCCGCTGTAACCACAGCACGTAACAAACTATTTCGACTCACAGGCTTATTAACAATTCCTTTAGGCTGAATAGCAACACCAGCCATATTAATCAGGCCCATCTGAATTAAAATCAATGGTATTGAATATTTAGCATCTGCACTAAAGCATGAATTTTGCTGTAGTCGAATTAATTCATGCTGACTAACCGCCGCAATAACAGCATCAATATGATGCTGCGCCACCAAATCAGCAACTTCAGCAATCTCTATACAACGATAAACTTCAATTCCAACATCTTCTAGAATGGTTCTGATCATTGATACATCTTTATCACTTTGATTAATGACTAATACTTTTTTCTTCTGATTCAGAAAGTGATTCAGGTCATTAGCAGCGGAGAAAGAACTATTTTCAATAGGCAAGCAAACCGTAAATCGACTTCCTTTACCCAATTCTGACCACACATCAATACAGCCTTGATGTAATTCTATTAATCGTTTCACCATGGCCAGGCCCAAGCCTGTTCCCTGATATTTTTTAGCCAACGAACTATCCAGTTGCTCAAAGGGAACAAATAATTTTTTTAAGTCTTTTTGCTCTATCCCAATCCCCGTATCTTCAACAGTAAAAGAAACAAAATCATGCCTTCTTTTCTCACCCTTATCACAAATAGCCTTTTCATTAATATGTAACTTTGAACTAATGGTAATACTGCCATCATCAGGCGTAAATTTAGTTGCATTTGAGAGCAAATTAAATAACACTTGCTTAATTTTTCTTTCATCCGCAGATATCAGCCCCAGCTGAGGATCAAGCTTAAGGTTAAGATGAATATTATGTTTACTGGCTTTTTCTTTAACAATTGAAATAGAACGTTCCACCACTTCATTTAGATCAAAGCTGGAACAATCTAATTCCATTTTCCCCGCTTCAATTTTGGATAAATCCAGAATATCATTAATCAGACTGAGTAAATGCTGACCACTTTCAAAAATAACGCCCAATCCCTCTTCCTGCTTATCATTCACGTCACCAAACATGCTATCTTTTATCGCTTCTGAAAAACCTAAAATAGCATTAAGTGGCGTGCGTAATTCATGTGACATATTAGCCAAAAACTCAGATTTCATTCGACTAGCTTCATCTAATTGCTTATTTTTTTGCTCAATCTCTTCATTGCGCTCTCGCAACTTTTCAGTCATGACTTTCATATCTTCATACTGAGTTAGATTATGCAAGGCAACACCTGTTTGCACGCACAGCCTGTCTATAAAACTTAGTTCATCCGTTGTTGCATCATCTCTGGATGCCATTAAAAAAACACCAATACGTTTTTGCTGATAGACAACGGGACTAAAGACGACTGATTTAGGAATAATTTTGGCGAAACCAATATCAATCGAAAAATCATCCAGATTAATATCATTTAAAATAATCCTTTTGTTAGTTTTTGCACATTCTCCAATTAACCCTTCCCCTAGCAGATAATCCTCCTTAACCCACTCACTCAAACCATATGATGCTTCACTAGTTAATCGTCCCGTCCATTCATCAAAGCGGTAAAATGCACTGATTAAATAGCCATTATTTTCAGCCAAAATTGATAATAATCGACCTAACACCGCTTTACGATCCTGAGATGAATTGAATTCTGTTAGTACTTTATTATGCGTCGCATCATAGCGTGCAATTCTGGACATACGTGCTTCAGCTTCTTTTTGTACGGTAATATCTCTAGCCGCAGCAAATACTCCCTGTACCTGATCATTCTCATCACGATAGATAGAAGCGTTATACAAAACATGAGTAATATGGCCATCTTTACGACGAATAGATAAAGGGTAATCAGTCACAAACCCTTCAGTAAAAACTTTTTGATAGCCAGCTCGGGCTTTTTCAGGTTCAGTAAAATAAGTCGAAAAATCACTGCCTACCAAATGAGAACGAAAAATCCCGGTTACTTTTTCAGTCGCATTGTTAACATCCATAATTTTTCCATCAGCACTAATCGTCACAAAGGGATCAAGGCTTGATTCAATTAAACTTCGAGTGTACTCACCAACCTGTTTGGTTTTTTGTTCTGCCGCTTGTTGTTGGCTAATATCACGAGCAGCAGCAAAAACACCCTGAACTTCACCTAATTCATTTTTATAAACTGACGCATTGTATAAAACGGGAGTTACCTGTCCATTGGCATGACGAAGGTCTAATGGATAATCTCGAACAGAGCCTTTTTCGTAAACTTGAAGATAACCAGCCTTTGCATATTCAGGGTCTGTGAAATAATTAGAAAAATCAGTACCAACCAATTGCTCCCGTTGCAAGCCAGTCACCAATTCAGTCGCTTTATTAACATCGGTAATGGTGCCTTCAGGCGAGATAGTGACTAATGGATCAAGACTGGACTCAATCAAGCTTCGAGTGTATTGCCCTACTTGTTTGATTTTTTGCTCTGCTGCTTTTTGCTGACTAATATCCCGGGCAGCAGCAAAAACACCTTGAACCTCGCCTTGTTCATTTTTATAGATTGAAGCATTATATAAAACAGGGGTTATTTGACCGTTAACATGGCGTAATTCAAGAGGATAATTAGTAACATGTCCCTCGGTAAAAACTTTTTGATAGCCTTGTCTGGCTTTATCGGGTTCGGTAAAGAAGTCTGAGAAATCAGTGCCAACCAGTTTATCTCGTGCAACGCCTGTCACCAACTCAGTTGCTTTATTAACATCCATGATTTTCCCTTCAGCACTGATCGTGACAAAAGGATCAAGACTAGCCTCAATTAAGCTACGAGCATAATCGACTGTATTTGTTGCTGCCTTTGACATGCTCACCCCCTCAGTTGATCAGCCAAGTAAGTATAAGACTACACCTATTCATAACCACATTCAAGATAAGCTATTCTGTGTGAATAAAAAATTCCTTATTAATAAAGCTTACATTCTTGTGTTATTTCCCCACCATATACAGCATCATGCATAGATATCATCATTTTTTTAATGCGTTTAAATATTAAGAGTATCTAAATATATTTTTAGTTCCCTTAAGGATTCTCTGATTAAGTTGCTTAGAGTTTAGCGCAGAAAAAACGGTCGCTATTTTTCACGAAGTGAGCCGTAATAGTCGTTCTATTGTGCCCATCTTGGTGGAAAATAGCGGCCGTTTTAGTAAGCTAAAAATAAAATCAATCGCTTTTATACCGGGAATTTTTCCCACAAATTAAACTAATCTGAATTTTCAACAGATATTCAAGTCTCAAATATAAGTTACTACGTTTTCGCGCTCAATTTATTGAAAAGAAAGGCATGATGAAACATAGCAATTACCCTGAAAATTGGCCTGATATCAACTGCACGCTATACCATCGTTCAGTGCAGCTGTTTAGTGCCGTCAAAAATTTGCTTAGCGTCAATATTGAACTTCATGCTGACACCCAGTTATTGCAAGGGGATATTTTTCTGTTCAATCATTTTTCTCGTTTCGAAACTTTTATCCCACAATTTCTAATTTTCGAAGAAACAGGCGCTTACTGTAGCTCAATTGCATCAAGTGAATTCTTTGATGAAGACAATGTGCTATCAAGCTATCTAAAACACCTGGGAGTCTTTCCTCACGATCATCCACGCTTATTTACCATGTTAGCCAGACAAATATTACAAGGCCATAAAGTAATCATTTTTCCAGAGGGAGGTATGGTTAAAGATCGTCACGTTATTGATAAAAATGGGCATTACAATATTTATTCACGCATTACCCATAAGAAACGCAAACACCACACGGGTGCAGCTGTACTTGGACAAGGTGTAGAAGCAATAAAATCAGCGATCCGCTACGCATTTAAAGAAAATAAAACTGATCGCCTGCAATATTGGCAAGAACTGCTTGAATTTGACAATCTTGATGAACTCATGGCGACCACACTAAAACCCACTTTAATTGTCCCTTCCAATATTACCTTTTACCCCATTCGCAGTTCAGAAAATCTATTATTTAAAAGTATCGAATTATTTTCCGATGAATTAAGCCTGCGTCAATCGGAAGAATTATTGATTGAAAGTAACATCATGCTCAAAGATACCAGTATGGATATTCGTTTGGGAAAACCAATAAACCCATGCTGTATATGGGATTGGCGCACCCATTTCCTTATGGATAGAGTCGCTCCGGGCATTAAAAAAATTGATGATATTTTCAACTTAACATCAAGACCTAAAAACTGGAAAGACCGTTTACTGGGTCATTATTTCATCAAAAATGCACAATGTTCTCGTAATCAATATATGAAAAGCATTTACGCAAATGTAACGGTTAATCTTAGCCATCTGGCTTCAACTCTAATCATGAGCTTAATTGATGAAAAAAAATTATCCATTAATAAAACTCAATTTTACTCGGTGCTATATATAACGATTAAAAAATTACAAAAAATACCAAATATACATTTGCATAGTAGTCTTTTAAATCCGGATGAATATGGAAAGCTAATTCAAGGGTTTAGTGACCGTTTCGAGCATTTTATTTGTATTGCCAAAGAAGCTGACCTCATCATTGAACAAAACAATCACTATCATTTTTTAGACAAGTTATGTGCAGACCATGATTTTGATCAAATTCGCTTAGAAAACCCCATTGCGGTCTATAGCAATGAAACAGAGCCTTTAACTATTATCCGCGACACATTACTTGCAACAAACCGAAACTACCATCAAATCGATAATAAACAATTAGCCGCCTGGCATTATGACGATGAGGCCCTCGACTTAGCCTTTGAAAAACAAAGTTACCATGACTTACATAATAGTAATCTGGCTATTAAACAACAAGAAATTGCGACCGCAGATCCAAGAACCTTTCTGATACAAGCTAAAAAACCCAATGGTTTTGGGGTGTTATTAATACATGGCTTATTGGCTAGCCCTGCTGAATTACGTGATTATGCAGACTATCTTGCCAAACTTGGATATACCGTCCTGGGCATCAGACTTAAGGGCCACGGGACATCACCTTATGCTTTACGAGATTTAAGTTTTGAACAATGGTTTGAAAGTGTAAAAAAAGGTTTTAACATCCTCAAGGGTCATTGTGACAAACTCTTTGTTATTGGCTTTTCAACAGGTGCCGCTCTCGCTATTAAATTAGCGGCTGAACAGCCAAACCGAATAATTGGCCTAGTGGTCGTCTCCGTCCCCATAAAATTCGTCAGCTCGACCTTTATGCTAATCCCTTTATTACATAATACAAATACCTTAGTGCAATGGATTTCATCACTAGAAGGAATCAAACCTTTTATGGAAAACAGTCCAGAACACCCTGATATTAATTATCATAATATTGCAGTAAGAGCTCTATATGAACTTCGCCGCCTAATTCAACATGCGGAAATGCTATTAGCTGAAATTAAAGTACCTTCTTTAGTCTTGCAAGCGAATCAGGACCCCATTGTTTCAATGCAAAGTGCAATCACCGTATTTGAAAAACTGGGCACTAAAGATAAACAATTACACTTTATTAAAGCAGACTGTCACGGCATTTTAATGGAAAACAAGGATGATATCTGGTCGACAATTGATAGCTTTTTAAAACAACAAAGATTAACTCAAACAGGCTAACTGGGAGACATCATCATGAAAAACGTTATTATTTCAGCTTATGCAAGATCACCCTTTACCCCTGCCTATAAGGGTGAGTTAGCCACGACCCGAGCGGATGACCTTGCAGCACAGGTTATTAAAATAATGCTAGCCAATACCGTTATTAACCCAGAAGACATAGAAGATTTAATTTTAGGTTGTGCTTTCCCTGAAGGGGAGCAAGGTATGAATATGGCCAGGTTACTTGTTTACCTTGCAGAATTACCTATCTCTATTGCGGGCATGACTCTCAACCGTTTTTGTGGGTCTTCAATGCAAGCTATTCATATTGCGGCTGGCGCAATCCAAATGAATGCTGGCGATGCATTTATTTGTGCAGGAGTCGAATCAATGAGTCGTGTCACCATGGGAGGGTTTAATTTTATGCCTAACCCCGAACTCTATCAATACTACCCTCAAGCTTATATTAGTATGGGGGAAACAGCTGAAAACCTAGCCAAAAAATATCATATTTCACGCTCTGCTCAAGAATCCTTTGCCTTATTAAGTCAGCAAAAAACTTATCAAGCCCAGCAATTAGGTTTATTTGTAGATGAAATTATTCCAATTATCAGTAATAGCGGCAAGAATATCACCCACGATAGCTGCCTAAGACCAACATCTACAGCGAAAGCCATGGCTGAATTGCAACCTGCTTTTATACAGCATGGAACAGTTACTGCCGCCACCTCTTCACCTTTAACTGATGGCTGTGCAGCTGTTTTAGTCTGTAGTGAACAATATGCCGATTATAATGGCCTTGATAAACTGGCTCGCATTAAATCCATCGCAGTGTCAGCCTGTCAGCCAGACCTCATGGGGATTGGTCCCGTTGTCGCCACTCATAAAGCGTTACAGAGAGCTAACTTGTCATTAACTGATATTGATATAGTCGAACTTAATGAAGCCTTTGCTTCCCAATCTCTCGCTGTATTAAAAGAATTAGCTATTCCAGCTGAAAAACTAAATATTGATGGCGGGGCAATCGCCTTGGGACATCCTTTGGGTGCGACAGGGGCAAGAATTGTTGGTAAAGCCGCAAGTCTATTGCAGCGTGAAAACAAACAATTTGCTTTAGCAACTCAATGTATCGGTGGCGGCCAGGGCATTGCAACCATTCTGGAGGCAATATCATGAACATTCAAAAAGTAGCCATCATTGGAGCGGGTGTGATGGGGAGTGGTATTGCCGCCCAAATTGCCAATGCAGGCATTGCAGTCGATTTACTGGATATCGTTGCTAAAGACAATAGCCATCGTAGTTCAATCGCAGCAGCTGCTATTAGTAAAATGCTAAAAGCCCAACCCGCTCCGTTTATGCATGCAAAAAATGCCCGATTGATTACGCCAGGGAATATTGAAGATGATCTGGAAAAACTGGCTCATGCCGATTGGGTCATTGAAGCCATTATAGAACAACCTACTTTAAAACAGGCACTTTACCAAAAACTTGAAAAAATCTGCCGCCCTGACACCTTAATCTCATCAAATACCTCAACTATTCCGCTCAGTGTTTTAACTGCAAATCAATCCGATGATTTCAAGCAACGCTTTCTTATTACTCATTTCTTTAACCCCCCCCGATATATGCGACTTTTGGAGTTGGTTGTGCCAACCCCCTTCCCTCCTGATTTACTAAAAACAATCACCGACTTTGCTGAACTTAAATTAGGTAAAGGTTGCGTTTTATGTAAAGACACGCCTGGATTTATAGCCAATCGCATCGGTACCTTCTGGATGCAAACAGCGGTATTGGAAGCCATTGCACACGATTTAACAGTCGAGCAATGCGATGCAGTCATGAGCTTATTTGGTATTCCAAAGACAGGGGTTTTTGCTTTACTGGATTTAGTAGGTCTGGATTTAATGCCTCATATTCTAGATAACTTTAAACAGTCGTTATCAGCTGATGACCCTCTGTATAAACTGAGTAAACTCCCGTCTATAGTAGAAACCATGATTAGCAATGGCTATACAGGGCGTAAGGGAAAAGGTGGGTTTTATCGACTTAAACCCGATGAAACAAGCAAAACAAAAGAATCAATCAACCTACAAAATGGTACTTATGGTTTAAGTAAACCCTTTAAATTAGAGCGTATTTCTCACCGAGCAACTGATTTACAGGCATTCCTAAATAGCGATGAAACTTTAAATCAATATGCCTGGAAAGTATGGTCAGATACCTTAAGTTATAGCGCCAGTTTAATCACTGAAATAGCTGATGATATTGTCGCAGTTGATACAGCGATGCGCCTTGGTTACAATTGGCGTTATGGCCCATTTGAATTATTAGACCGCCTTGGTGTTGAATGGTTTTGCCACAAACTTGAACAGCAGCATTCCCCTCCCCCCCCTCTTTTAGTAAACCGAAAAGCACTTTATCGCAGAACAGAAGATAGTATCCAATACCTTAGCCCCACGGGTCATTATTATCCTATTCCTCGTGCCAGCAACGTTTTATTACTAAGTGATATCAAACGACAAGCATCGGCAATACTAGAAAATGCTTCAGCCAGTTTATGGGATATTGGTGATGGCATTGTATGCCTTGAGTTTCATAGCAAAATGAATACATTAGATGCTGATAGTTTAGGGTTAATTAAGCAAAGCATAGCGCGGGTAAATGCTGAATATAAAGCACTGGTGATATACAACGAAGGAGATCATTTCTCAGCAGGTGCAAACCTGAAACGATTGATGCCTGCCATTATCGCTAAAGATTGTGCCACTATGAAGTCAGCCATTCAGTTAGGTCAGAACACTTTTCTTGCTCTAAAATATGCTCCCTTCCCTGTTGTTGGTGCACCTTCTGGCCTGGCTTTGGGTGGAGGATGTGAAGTCTTACTGCATTGTGATGCCATCCAGGCTCATGCAGAGCTGTATATGGGCTTAGTTGAAGTTGGGGTAGGCCTAATTCCTGGCTGGGGCGGATGTAAAGAACTACTCAGGCGTTGCATAGCGTTGACTCATCGTCCAGGCGGCCCGATGCCTGCCATCGCCCAGGCTTTTGAAACCATTGGCCTTGCTAAAGTCTCTCAATCAGCCCAAGAGGCAAAATCATTATTATTTATGGCCAAAGATGATGGCATCAGTATGAATAAAGACCATCTGCTCGCTGATGCTAAAGCTCGCGCATTGGCCCTGGTACCTGATTATCAAGCCCCCGAGAAAAGCACATTCCCCCTACCAGGAAAAACGGCAGCCACGGCATTAAAAATTGCCATTCACAATATGCGACTTTCAGGTAAAGCCACAGACTACGATGCTGAAATTTGTTATCAACTGGCCACGGTATTAAGTGGGGGGAATGCAGATATCAGCCAGCCTTTAACTGAACAAGAATTACTCAATCTGGAACTGGAATCTTTTTTACATTTAATTCAACAACAAGGCAGTTTAGCTCGGCTAGAGCATATGCTTAAAACAGGAAAGCCATTACATAACTAAATAATACAGGAGCATCTCATGTTAAATTTAATATTGATTATCCTATTTTTCGGCATTATTTGTCTGACAGTTCCAATGATTCGGATTAAGCTACTGACTCGCCCCTTATTTAATAAAATGCGGCATGCTATGCCCACCATGTCATCAACCGAACGTGAAGCACTGGAAGCAGGAAATACCTGGTGGGATGCTGAATTATTTACAGGTAAGCCTGATTGGAGCATCCTCAAAAACCTGCCCGCAACTCAACTTACTGCGGCTGAACAGGCTTTTATTAACGGCCCCGTTGAATCCTTATGTGAAATGTTAAATGACTGGGACATTACCCATCACCGTCACGATTTGCCCACTGAAGCCTGGGACTTTATTAAACTGAAAAAATTCTGCGGCATTATCATTCCAAAACACTATGGTGGTCTAGCGTTTTCCGAATATGCACATTCTCAGATCGTGATGAAAATTGCCAGTCGCAGTGTTTCAGCAGCAGTCACAGTGATGGTACCTAATTCTCTGGGGCCTGCAAAGTTATTACTGGCCTACGGTAGTGAACAACAAAAGAATCATTATTTACCGCGTTTGGCTGATGGCATAGAAATCCCCGCTTTTGCACTAACAGGCCCTACCGCAGGCAGTGACGCTAGCGCAATGCCAGATACAGGTGTCGTTTGCTACGGTTCATTTGCGGGTAAAGATAATGTACTAGGTATGCGTTTAAACTGGGAAAAACGTTATATCACCCTTGGCCCCGTTGCTAGCGTACTAGGCTTAGCCTTTAAACTCTACGACCCCGACCATCTACTAACTGAGCAAGAACATATTGGAATTACCGTTGCCCTCATCCCCACCCACACCAAGGGTGTTTCAATAGGGACTCGTCATTTTCCATTAGACTCGGCTTTTCAAAATGGCCCTAACTGGGGCAACGATGTATTCATTCCCGTTGATCATATTATTGGTGGCGTAAAGCAGGCAGGGCAAGGCTGGAAAATGCTAATGCAATGCCTTGCAACAGGACGAGCCATTTCTTTGCCCGCTTTAAGTGTAGGCTCAGCTAAACTTATTTGTCGTAATACAGGCGCCTATGCGCGAATCCGCAATCAATTTAATCGTCCGATCGGCACTTTTGAAGGAATAGAAGAAGTGCTTGCCAGAATGGCAGGGATGACTTATTTAATGGATGCCGCCCGACAAGTGACTTGCTCTGCATTAGACCAGGGACAAAAACCAGCTGTTATTTCAGCCATTCTAAAGTATCACCTTACCGAAGGTATGCGTCGTATCGTCAATGATGGTATGGATATTCACGGAGGTTCAGGTATTTGTTTAGGCCCTAACAATTTTATCGGTCGTTTATATCAAGTTATCCCCGTGGCAATCACGGTTGAAGGTGCCAATATACTGACAAGAACCCTAATGATCTTTGGGCAGGGCGCCGTACGTTGCCACCCTTTTATTCAACGCGAAATGGAAGCCCTCAATCAGATGGACACAAGCAAAGGACTGCATAAATTTGAATGTGTCTTATGGCAGCATATTGGTTTTTTTATTAAAAACCTTATCCGAGGGGGCTGGTTTGGGCTGACTAATGCTCGATTCAGCACAACACCAGGCAACAAAGTAACACGTCGATATTATCAACAGCTGACTCGACTTAGCACCAGCTTTGCACTTGCTGCCGACTTTGCACTACTCACTCTAGGGGGGACTTTAAAATGCAAAGAAAGAATATCAGGGCGCTACGCAGATATACTCAGTCATCTGTATTTATGTTCTTGTGTACTTAAACACTTTGAAAATCAGGGATCACAGCGTGAGGATGAACCTCTTTTACATTGGGCCTGCCAGTACAGTCTACACCGCGCCCAACAATCACTACTCTGTGTTTTTCATCTTCATCCTGCAAAAGTGCCCGCTATTTTATTACGCACTCTGCTATTTCCCCTTGGAAAACCCTTTTCACCCCCCCAAGACCAGCTAACAGGACAACTTGCAAACATACTGTTACATGATAATCCAAGCAGAGATCGCTTAACGTCAGGTATTTATATTAATGAAAACCCAGATGATGCAACAGGAAAAATAGAAATCGCCTTAAAAGCCACCCTAAAAGCAAGCGAAGCCACCGCTAAAATTAAACAGGCTCAAAAACAAGGTCAACTGGAAAATGGAGCATTATCTCAAGTCCTGTTAAAAGCCATGAGTATTGGAATTATCAATACTGTAGAAAAAGATTTAATCACTCATGCAGAAAAAACCAGATTAATTGCTATCAAAGTAGATGACTTTTCTGCAGAACAATTATAAAAAAAGGAGGGGGAAATAAAATTCCCATTAACGGGTGGCTGTTTATGCGGCGCTGTAAAATATAAAATCACCAGCAAACCTATTGGAACAGGTAATTGTCATTGTAGAACCTGTCAAAAAGCTGTTGGCACGCCTTATATGCCTGTTCTATTTGTACGTTATCAATCATTAATTATTAATTATTACAGGAATGTACCAAGAGTTTGCCACCAAAGCAGCCAGTGGAAATACCATGTATAGAGGCTTATGCCCACACTGCGGCTCCTCTCTATTTGGTAGGAACTCAGGATCTGAGAGTATAAGACCCGTTAATGCTGTCACCCTGGATGACCCCAGTATTTATTACCCACAAATGGAATTTTGGGTTTCTGATGCCCAGCCTTGGGATATTCTAAATCTTGATATCCCTCATTATCAACAAAACCCTCTGCATTTGGTGGAAAAGAGAAATAAATGACTATTATTTTATCAATTGAGTCCCCTGAATGACAGCATGCTGAAGCAATATCTGAAGATAGTTATCAACTCAAGAAAACAAGACCTGTTACAACAAAACCACTAAAAGAACACCCGATACAATCAATATATCTGCTACAATCGACATCATTATTAATGAGCTGAAGCATTAGCTTTTCTATACTTTTCTTCATCCCTAAATAATTAATCTATCATCAATTTTATACCAAACATCTTAGTATAAAAATCGATATGCTCGGCAAAGCTTAATTTATAATTTAAAGGAATATTTATGGATTTTATAAAACGTAGCCTTTTATTGCAACTTACTATTCCCGTAGTTTCCTTACTGATAGCAAGTCTTATATTTATTGGTTTCTACATCCCTTCTGCAATGAAAGAGACTGCCGTTAAACAGGCCATTGATTCCTCTTTACAGACGATTAATAGTTTTAAAACAATCAGAAAGTATTACACTGATAACGTGATAAAAAAAGCACTCGCTTCTGGTTCAATCACACCCGCAGTACATCATAAAGAAAAACAAGACGCCATCCCTTTACCTGCCACTATGATTCATGATTTAAGTGATCTCATGATGGGGCAAGGCATGCAATTAAAAATATACAGCGCCTTCCCTTTTCCAAATAGACAAGATAAACAACTCGATAATTTCCAACAACAAAGCTGGCAAACACTGAATCAATCACCTCTTGACCCTTTCATTAAAACAGAAGAGAAAAATAATCGTCAAATTGTACGTGTCGCAATTGCTGACACCATGATTGCTCAAGGCTGTGTAGATTGCCATAACTCTCATCCAGATACCCCAAAAAACAACTGGAAACTGGGTGATGTACGAGGCGTTTTAGAAGTCAGCATGGATATTCAACATATACTGGATGATGGACAAATAACGGCTATAAAAATTGTTGCTATTCTTTCCTTAATTCTAATGACCATTGTTATTCTCATGGTCGTTAAATTTAAAGGTATTAATGCTCGCCTCAAAAGCTTTGGATACTCGCTCACCAATTCTGCCCAAGGTGACTTGACAACAAAAGCAGATGGCTCTGGGAGTGATGAAATATCAATCGTCTGCCAGCAATATAATGAGCTTGTTAGTTCAACAAAAACCACCATATTTGCTATAACAGAAGCCTCTGAAAATTTATTATCAGAAGCCCAAGAGTTACATTCTGCAAGTGAAGTGTCAAATAATAGTGTCATGCAACAAAGAATGGAAACAGAGCAAGTTGCTTCTGCCATGGGACAAATGAGTGCAGCCATTCAAGAAGTAGCAAGTAGCATTACCAACTCAACCGTGGCAATACAGCATGCTGATAAGGAAACTCAAAGTGGCAGCCAAATTGTTTCTGAAGTCATCAACTCTATTAATTCGCTGGCACAAGAAGTCAATAATGCGATTTCAGTTATCCAGCAACTTGAGCAGGATAGCAACCAAATAGGTTCTGTACTTGATGTTATTGGCGGGATAGCAGAACAAACAAATTTATTAGCCCTTAATGCTGCAATTGAAGCCGCACGAGCAGGTGAACAAGGGAGAGGCTTCGCTGTCGTAGCGGATGAAGTTAGAACCTTAGCGGGTCGAACACAACAGGCAACCTCAGAAATTCAAAGCATGATTGAACAACTGCAATCGGGTGTTAAAAATGCAGTCATGGTGATGAATAAAAGTGGTACATATACTGAAAATAGCGTTGATAATGCCACATCTGCTGGCGATATACTTAATGAAATTACTAATACGGTAACGACTATAAATGATATGAGTAGTTTAATTGCTAGCTCTGCTGAGGAACAAAGTGTTGTTGCTGGAGAAGTCAGTAATAATGTCTCTAGAATGAATCAAGGGGCTGAACAATCAATGGATGCCATGGAAAAGGTAACAGAGTCCAGCAAAAAAGTAGAACAATTAGCGGTTGACCTAAAAAGCCTTGCTCACCGGTTCAAATGTTAAACTTTTGTTGTGAATTTACTGATAATAAAAAGGCCTCATAATGAGGCCTTTTATATATTCATCTAAAAGGATTTTGCCTCCCTTTAAAAAATCATTGTCGCTTTGGGGTTGATGATAAACATCACCTCATTGGCTTGAAAAAGCACTTCATCTATACAATACTGCATTTGATTCGGAGATAATTGCAAATACTCAAGCACCCCCTGATTAAAGTTTGGCTCAATTTCATCAAAATCAAAATCATATTTTGCACAAGGCTCTATACTTCCAGCTATTTTACTTGCTACATGAAGCACACAGGTATCATCCTTAAATTGTTCAGCATTTAATGGGTCTAGGTGATTGTTTATGATCTGCCAAATATTTTCAGGTAACTTCCATTGTTTTAATAGTTCCGCACCCAACTCAGCATAGGTAAACCCCAATTTTTCCTGTTCAGCAATGATCATGGCATCTTCCCCCTGCTCTTTAATACTCAGTATTTCCCGAGATATTTCAGGGCACTGAGTAAAGTAGATCAACCGACCAACACTATGCAATAAGCCACTAATAAACATTCGTTCATAATCAGTAAACTTAAGTCTTTTAGCAAGTGTTTTGGCCAACAAAGCACTGGTGACACTATGGTACCAAAATACATCCATATCAATTAATTCTGTTGGAATACCTTTAAATGTAGTCGTGACAGAGGTGGTAAAAACCAGATTTCTTAATTCTTTAAGCCCAATAATAGTGATAGCACGAGAAACTGTATCGATAGTTGCAGGAAAGCCAAAATAAGAGCTATTAACTATTTTTAAAATTTTTGCCGTTAGCGCAGGATCACTAATAATAATAGCTTCTAATTCTGCATTTGAAGGAGAAGAAGAATTCAATACATCATTCACCCGTAAAGCAACTTCAGGCAAAGAAAATAAAGATTCAACTTGATTAACTAACGATTGAATATTCATTCAAAATCCTCTTTGAAATTAAAAATAACGAAAGATAACAATTTAACAAGGCGCGACTTTAAAAACTTTGTTTCGATACTTGTTTTATGGGCAAGAAAGGCTCTAGCCTTGATATTCTTTATCTTGCTTCAGACAAGACCTCCTGCCCCTCTTACCCATAAAATTACATTTTATTTTCAGGCCTCTCATTTCTTTATCCCTGATAGGGATAAATCAAGCCACCCCTATTAACTCTCCAGCCCATCAACCCGCTGAAAACCACGCGGTAAAGCGGTTCCTCTTTTAGCCCGAGCACCTGAATAGGCAGCAATATCATTACCCTTTATAGTCAAATGCCTTTTACCCGATAAAACCTTAATAGCACCATTCTCAGGAATCGCTGCAACGGCTATCACCGCATCACTCCCCTCTTTAAAATCTGCAGGTTTTATCTGTATTAATTTATTACCTTTACCTTTAGATAAAGCGGGCAATTCCTGTAGAGGAAAAACTAATAATCTACCCTGTAAAGTAACAGCTGCAATTAAACTGCTCTCACTGCTAACAGAAACAGGGACCAGTGCTTTAGCTCCTACAGGTAAAGTAATCATCGCTTTACCTGCTTTATTTTTACTCTGCAAATCTTTTAACTGTACTCTAAAACCATACCCTGCATTACTCACCATGACATACCAATCATCAGGCTGCCCTGAAACCAAGTGAGTAAACAAAGATCCTGAGGGTGGCTTTAATCGCCCCGTCAAGGGTTCACCCTGACTACGCGCCGAAGGTAAATCATGTGTCGTTACCGTATAAGCTCTACCCGTCGAGTCTAAAACATAAATAGGCTGAGTTGAGCGCCCTTTTGTGGAATCCAGGTATTTATCACCCGAACGGTAATTTAAACTATATACATCAATTTCATGGCCTTTTGCAGCGCGAATCCAGCCTTTTTGTGAAAGTACAATAGTAAGCGGTTCATTGCTGATTAGCGCAGTAGCATCCAAAACTTGTGATGCTTTTCTGGATACAATAGGCGAACGCCTGTCATCACCATATTTTTCAGCATCTCTTTCTAATTCTGTTTTAATTAAACGGTTCAGCAATCGTTTAGAGCCTAAGGTTTTTTCCAGTGCTTGTCGTTCTTTTTCCAATTCGTCTTGCTCACCTCGAATTTTCATTTCTTCAAGCTTTGCAAGATGCCTTAATTTTAACTCAAGTACCGCTTCTGCCTGTATATCCGAAATGCCAAAACGCTCCATCAATACAGGCTTTGGCTTATCATATTCCCGGATAATGGCAATCACTTCATCAATATTTAAATAGGCAATTAATAATGCATCTAAAATATGGATTCTAGCTAAAACTTTATCCAATCTATATTGCAACCGTCTGCGGACAGTCTCTGTTCTAAACTGTAACCATTCAGTCAGAATATCACGTAAATTTTTAACAACGGGCTTACCATTCAAGCCAATCATATTCATATTAACCCGATAGTTCTTTTCTAAATCAGTGGTGGCAAATAAATGAGACATGACAGTCTCTACATCAACCCGCTTTGATTTTGGAATAATCACCAATCTCGTTGGGTTTTCATGATCTGATTCATCCCTTAAATCTTCGACCATAGGGAGTTTCTTGGCGATCATTTGTGAAGCAATTTGTTCTAATAATTTTGCACCAGAAACTTGATGAGGTAATGCGGTAATCACAACGTGGTGATCTTCCATCTCATACTTAGCTCTCATTTTTACAGAACCATTACCCGTGGTATAAATTTTATTGATTTCTTCTGCTGAACTAATAATTTCAGCATGGGTTGGATAGTCAGGTCCTTTCACATGTTGCAATAAATCCTCAAGCCTTGCTTCTGGATTATCCAAAAGATGAAGACATGCAGCGACAACTTCACGCAGGTTATGAGGTGGAATATCTGTTGCCATTCCCACCGCGATACCCATGGTGCCATTGAGTAATACATTGGGTAACCTTGCCGGTAATAAAACAGGTTCTTTCAATGTTCCATCGAAGTTATCTGCCCAGTCAACCGTTCCTTGCCCCAACTCACTCAATAAGGTTTGTGCATAAGCGGTTAACCGTGATTCGGTATATCGCATGGCAGCAAAAGATTTAGGGTCATCAGGTGATCCCCAGTTACCTTGCCCATCAATTAATGGGTAGCGATAAGAAAAGTTCTGAGCCATTAAAACCATGGCTTCATAACAAGCCGAATCACCATGTGGATGATATTTACCTAAAACATCACCCACTGTTCTTGCTGATTTTTTAAATTTAGCCAAGGCATTTAAGCCGAGTTCAGACATAGCGTAAATAATGCGCCTTTGCACGGGCTTTAAACCATCCCCGATATGAGGTAATGCCCTATCCAAAATAACATACATGGAATAATCCAGATATGCTTTTTCCGTAAAGTCCTTTAATGGTAATTGTTCGTAATTTTCCTGTATACCCATGTATATATTATTTTTTTAAAATTTTTGAAGTTGTATTATTTCAACTTCTCAGTGTATTTTCCCTGAAGGTGTCACTTATTGATTTATCAGAATTCTACAACAAGGCGTTGCAGCTGAACTGACTTAGGCGTATTTCACGTCCTTATAAATCAATATCCTATACCTTCAATGCCAAGCACTGAGTCGTTACGTATTTTTTATACTCTATCAAATCGAAAGTCAAAGCCAATAGACTTAAGGATTCAATAGCATCAATATAATGAAGTTTGGTTTAGCATAATGGGGAATGTAATAATGATCATCGTTGCTGACCCCATCAACACATCCCATGATTTATAGTCTTATATCACCTTTCACTCAGCATCCTCTAGAAGTAAATCATCTTCATCATTGTCAATACCATCTAAAACTAAATACTGTCTTTGGCTAATATAAGAGTTTCGATAAAATTCATATTTACCAAAAACAGAGGCTTCTTCGGCCATATTGTCCATATCAAGATAATAAGCACGTGTATCAACCCCATTTACAGTCTGAATAGCTGTTGAGACTGCAAAAGTAAAATAAGAAGTGGGATCCATAGCAATATCCCCGGCTAAACCAACCGCTCCTCTTGGGGAGCTAGGCCCAAAAAAGGGTAATACCATATAAGGCCCCGTAGGAACACCCCAATATCCCAAGGTCTGCCCAAAATCTTCATCATGCTTAACTAAGTCAATTTTTGTTGCCACATCAATTAAGCCGCCAATGCCCACGGTCGTATTAACAATAAACCGTGAAAAATCCAAGCCTGATTGCGAGAACTTACCTTGTAAGGCATCATTAATCGTCACCCCAATATCATCAATATTACTAAAAACGTTGGTAACCGCTACATCTGCAAATTCAGGCATAATCCAGCGATAGCCTTTTGCTACAGGCTTCAACGCATAATCATCCATCCCTTCATTAAACGAATGTACCTTTCTATTCCAACTTTCCCAAGGATCTCTTTCATCAACTATTTCCGTCGTTGCACATCCACTCAAAAGACTAAAGCAAAAACCAAGAATTAAGCTGGTATTTTTTTTATTTTGCATTTTCTACTTCCTGAACTAATCCTAAAATTCTAGGTATATACTTCACGTGGTCACGACTGCGAATTATAACGCACTGATTTTTGCTGATAGCTGCGTTGCTAAAACAGGTGCGTAGCTTGCTATGCGCTTGTTTTAGCACCTTGCTCTCGACAAAAATCAGTGCGTTATAATTTCCGCATCCGTGACCGCGCGAAGTATAATTGGTTACAATAATTTTTTCATTCATCATAGTGTCTGTCTAAAAAGCAAAAACAGACCCTAATATAAATTCTATATATGTAGGATAATATTAAATTTATCCCCACAAACATAGTACTAACTTTATTTTTTTAAAAAATACTTATAAATGGATATAAACCCAAACCCATTAGGAAAACGATTTAGAGGGTATCTACCCGTTATTATTGATATAGAAACAGCAGGATTTAATGCCAAAAAAAACCCTCTATTAGAGATAGCCGCTGTTATTGTAGAACTTGATGATCAAGGTTTATTACAAATAACGGAAAGCCATTCATGCAATATTATTCCATTTACAGGATCTGAATTAGATCCCGCAGCTTTAAAGTTCACTGGAATAGATCCCTTCCACCCCTTTCGCATGGCTATTGATGAGAAGGAGGCATTAAATAAATTATTTAAGCCTATAAAAACTGCGGTAAAAAGAAATGAATGCACAAGAGCTATTTTAGTTGGTCACAATCCAGCATTTGATATAAACTTTCTTAATGCGGCAATTGAACGAACAAAACACAAGCGCAGCCCTTTTCACCCTTTTAGTAGTTTTGACACGGCAACTTTAGGAGGCTTAGCTTATGGACAAACGGTATTAGCCAAAGTAGCCAAAGCAGCTAATCTAGAATGGGATAGTGAAAAAGCACATTCTGCACTCTACGATGCCGAACAAACTGCTAAACTTTTTTGTATGATTGTAAATCGTTGGAAAGAAATGGACGAGCTAACTAAGGGATGAGGATTCAATAACACCCTAGTCTGACTTGTCTTTTGTCTCCACAGTCGAGCTAGAAAAACAGTTACCTAGGTACTTATGCGTCTGTTTTCCTAGCACGACTGTGAAAATAAAATCCTGCACCATACTTTCGGGTATTATTAAATCCTCATTCCTAAAGACTAAAAACACAAAGCTAAAAGAGAAATTTATTTGCTCTTTTAGCTTTGTGTTTTTATTGGCTTATACTTCACGCGATCACGACCGCGGATTTCTAACGACTAAATTTTTGCCGATAGCTGCGTTGCTCTCGACAAAAATCAGTGCGCTATAATTTCCGCATCCGAGACCGCACGAAGTATATTAAGCAGCCTTTTCCAACATCACTTTCAGTTCACCTTTACTGTGAAGATCCATAATAATGTCACAACCGCCAACTAATTCACCTTTAATATAAAGCTGAGGATAGGTTGGCCAGTTTGAATACTCTTTAAGCGCTTCTCTAACCTCGGGGTCATCAAAGATATTGATGTACATAAATTGTACCTCACAGTCTTTAATCACTTGGACAGTCTGCGCAGAAAAGCCACACTGAGGAAAGTCTGGCGAACCTTTCATATATAAAACGATAGCGTGGCTACCCAATTGATCTTTAATTCTTTCTATTACTTCCATCAGTCATTACTCAATTAATTTTAAAAACCCAGTAATTTTATCAAGTTTTATCGCCGATAAAAACCTTTAACAAAGTTATTTTCAATAAAAACACACTTGCCAGTTTTTGTGTACCCGATATAATGGAATGTTTTTCGTAGAAAAAATATTTAACCTCGCTGAAACTATTACAAAATAAATAGAATGACTAGTCATATTATGCCAACCTATGGACGCCTACCAATCACCTTTGAACGAGGTGAAGGCGTATGGCTATGGGATCAATCTAATAATCGTTATCTTGATGCGCTATCAGGTATCGCTGTCTGCAACCTTGGCCATGCACACCCGGCTATTCACCGCGCTATTTGCCAGCAAAGTGAAAAACTGTTGCACACCTCCAATTTATACGGCATTGCTAACCAAGAAGACTTAGCTAATCAGTTAATTGAAAAAAGCAGCATGGATAATGTTTTTTTCTGTAACTCTGGTGCCGAGGCAAATGAAGCGGCTATAAAAATTGCACGTTTACATGGACACAAACAGGGGATTGATAAGCCTTGCATCATCACCATGGAAAAAAGCTTTCATGGTCGAACGCTTGCAACGCTCAGCGCAACTGGAAACCCAAAAGTTCAGGAAGGCTTTGCCCCTCTGGTTGAAGGTTTTATTCATGTCCCTTATAACGATATTAATGCAATAGAATCAGCTATTGCAAAAAACAAAAATATCGTTGCAATTTTACTTGAACCCATACAAGGCGAAGGGGGCGTTCACATCCCAGCGGCTGATTATCTTAATCAGGTTCGCGCTTTATGCGATCAGCATCACTTATTAATGATGCTTGATGAAATACAAACGGGTATTGGCCGAACAGGAAAATTCTTTGCTTACCAACATAATTCGATTATCCCTGACGTCTGCACGGTTGCAAAAGCCCTCGGAAATGGTGTACCCATTGGTGCTTGCCTTGCCCGTGGTGAAGCTGCAACGCTATTAACAGCGGGTAAACATGGCTCAACATTTGGCGGCAATCCTTTAGCCTGTCGTGCGGCACTTGCTGTATTAGAAACACTTGATAATCACAATATTATTGACCAAGTTGAGAGCAAAGGCAGTCAAATTTGCAACAGCCTTACAAATAAATTAAATAACAACCCTTCTGTTTCCAATATAAGAAATAAAGGTTTGATGATTGGTATTGATCTTGCCTTCCCATGTGCAGAGTTAGTAAAAACGGCTCAAGAAAATGGCTTACTAATCAATGTAACAGCAGATAAAACCATACGTTTGCTACCTCCCTTAATCATCGATTCAGAACAAATTGAGTTATTAACAGAAACCCTGTCACAACTCATTAAAGAATTCACAACACGCTGTCAAAAATGATGCAACCTAAACATTTTATTAGCCTACTTGATTTATCAAGTGACGAATTTCGCACTTTAATTAATAGAGCAACCGAATTAAAGAATAATAGAAACCCAGAGTTCCAACCCCTTAAAGGTCAGGTGTTGGCAATGATTTTTGAAAAATCTTCAACTCGCACCCGAATTTCTTTTGAGACAGGTATGACTCATTTTGGTGGTAGCGCTTTATTCCTATCCCCAAGAGATACTCAACTAGGTCGTGGCGAACCTCTAGAAGATAGTGCAAGAGTTATATCCAGCATGGTTGATGGTATTATGTTACGTACTTTTTCTCATGAAACAGTCACCACCTTTGCCAAATATTCCAGCGTCCCTGTTATTAATGGGCTGACAGAGTTACTACACCCCTGTCAATTACTGGCTGATATGCAGGCTTATTTTGAGCATCGTGGGGATATTGCTGGTAAAACAGTTACCTGGGTAGGTGATGGTAATAATATGTGTCATTCTTACATCAATGCCGCTCGTGTTCTTGACTTTAAACTTAACATTGCTTGCCCGGAAGGATATAAACCCAACCAAGCCATTGTCGATGCCGCAGGAAACCGAATTTCTTTCTTTAATAATACTAAAGATGCCACGACCCATTCAGATTTAATTGTGACGGATGTCTGGGCAAGCATGGGGCAAGAAGATGAACAGAAAAAACGAGAAATTGCCTTTAATGGTTTTCAAGTTAATTCAACTTCAATGAATGCCGCTAATAATGACGCATTATTTATGCATTGCTTACCTGCTCACAGAGGTGAGGAAGTAACAGCTGAAGTTATTGACGGCTCACAAAGTGTGGTTTTTGATGCGGCAGAAAACCGCCTGCATGCACAAAAAGCATTATTGGAACTATTACTTTCTCATTAAACCTATGCAATATTGGCTTTAACCTTATGAAGGATTCATCTGTGAAAAAAATATTAATCACCCTGATTGCACTACTAAGCATTAATACACCACTGAGTGCAAAAACTGTCTATGTCACTGACAGTATGAAATACACACTGAGAAGCAGTGAAAGCAATCGCAGCAAAATTTTAAAAATGATCCCAAGTGGCACCCCACTGACTATCATCAGCGAAAATACAAACACGCACTATAGTAAAGTACGTACAAGCAGTGGCACTGAAGGCTATATATTAACTAGACACACTTTAAATAAGCCCATTAGTAGCTGGTATCTAAAAAAAGCCAACAAGAAACTTGAAGCGTTATTAAAAGAATCTGATCTGATGAAGCAAGAGCTTAATCAATTAAAAGGTAATAACAATGAAACGTTATCAAGCAATCAATCTCTATCTCAAGAGCGCGATCAACTAAGTACAGAATTAAATAATTTACGTCAAACTGCCGCAAATGCTGTGCAGTTGAAGCATGATAGAGACCAATCCAGAAAAAAAATAATTACATTAAGTAATGAATTAAAAGAAGTTTCTCATGAAAACCAGATGCTAAAAGATAGTGCGAATCAAGACTGGTTTTTATATGGTGGCATCTTATCTTTATTCGGCGTTATTTTAGGCTTTATTCTGCCAAAACTAAGCTGGCGTCGCAAAACCAGCAACTGGGATACTTTTTAAAAGTAGACGAAAGACACAAGGCTAAAAGAGCAGGAGCTGATTTAGCTCCTTTTCAAAACATATATATTTAGGAAAATTTCACATGGCAAACTCTGGTGATAAAAATACCCGGACATTTTCATCTTTAGTTGTTGATGGTATGGAGCGTGCACCTAGTCGTGCAATGTTACATGCAGTAGGCTTTAAAAATGAGGATTTTAAAAAACCTCAAATTGGTATTGCATCAACATGGAGCATGGTAACTCCTTGTAATATGCATATTAATAAACTTTCGGATGATGCAGCCAAAGGCGTTGATGATGCTAATGGTAAAGCGGTAATCTTTAACACGATTACTATTTCTGATGGTATTTCAATGGGCACCGAGGGAATGAAATATTCCCTAGTCTCTCGTGAAGTTATCGCAGACTCTATTGAAACAGTCGTGGGTTGCCAAGGTTTTGATGGCGTTGTTGCTATCGGTGGTTGTGATAAGAACATGCCTGGTTGTATGATTGCAATCTCGCGCCTAAACCGCCCTGCAATCTTTGTTTATGGCGGCACTATTTTACCAGGTTGCCATAAAGAGAAAAAACTAGACGTTGTTTCTGTATTCGAAGCGGTTGGCGCTAGAGCAAACAATAAAATTGATGATGCTGAATTGGAAGCAATTGAACAAAAAGCGATTCCAGGTGCGGGGTCTTGCGGCGGAATGTATACAGCCAACACCATGGCATCAGCCATTGAAGCATTAGGTATGAGTTTACCAAACAGTTCTGCTCAAGCCGCTGTTTCAGAAGATAAGCGTATTGATTGTGAACGTGCAGGCGCAGCTGTTTTAGAGTTATTGAAAAATGACATTAAACCTAGCGACATTATGACTAAAAAGTCATTTGAAAATGCTATTACCATCATTATTGCTTTAGGTGGATCAACTAACGCTGTACTACATATGATAGCCATGGCAAATGCAGCCAAAGTTGATATTACACTGGATGACTTTACTCGCATCGGCGCTAACGTACCCATGCTTGCTGATTTAAAACCTAGTGGCCGCTATCAAATGGCAGAGCTAATTGAAATTGGTGGCATTCAACCATTAATGAAAATATTGCTAGATCAAGGCTTATTACACGGCGACTGCTTGACCGTAACAGGCAAAACATTAGCAGAAAACCTAGCTGATGTTAAGCCTTACCCTAGTGGTCAAGATATGATCAGATCATTAGATAATCCCATTAAAAAAGATAGCCATTTAGCCATCTTATATGGCAACCTGGCAACAGAAGGCTCTGTGGCAAAAATCACAGGTAAAGAAGGTCTGGTTTTTACTGGCTCAGCTAAAGTATTTGAAGCTGAGGAAGAAGCCCTACAAAGCATCCTTAAGGGTGATATTGTTAAAGGTGATGTGATTGTTATTCGCTACGAAGGCCCTAGAGGCGGCCCGGGTATGAGAGAAATGCTTTCGCCAACCTCTGCCGTGATGGGTAAAGGTTTGGGTCAAGACGTTGCCTTAATTACTGACGGTCGTTTTTCAGGTGGTACACATGGCTTTGTTGTTGGGCATATCACCCCAGAAGCGCATGTAGGTGGAGCCTTAGCCATTGTTGAAGATGGTGACAAAATCACTATCGATGCAGAAACAAAAGAACTTACTTTGCATTTAGATGACAGCGTTATTGCTCAACGCCTAGAAAAATGGCAACAACCCGCACCTAAATATACACGCGGTGTACTGGCTAAATATGCAAAATTAGTAAGCTCTGCATCTAATGGTGCCGTTACGGATAATTAGTAGAGCAGGCTAAAGGTTCAAGGCTAAAGGGAGAGAAAAAGACTGATCAGCATTCATCTTTTTCTGGGTGGGCACCCCCCCCCCCTCCCCAAACTATCTAAGTTATATAAACCGAACAGCAATGACAAAAACACCTTCTCACTTTGTTAACTGGTTTAGGGATTCAGCCCCTTACATTCATGCTCATCGCAATAAAACCTTTGTTATTTTCTTCAATGGTGAGACCGTTATGGGTGATTGTGACAGCTTAATTCATGATATTGCCCTGTTAAAAAGCCTAGGTATTCGCTTGGTCTTGGTTCACGGTATTCGCCCCCAAATTGACCAGCGACTTAATCAGCAAGGTATCACATCAAGCTTCCATAAAAACCTGAGAATTACTGACGACACTGCCCTACAGTGCGTCAAAGAAGCGGCGGGTCTAGTTAGAGTCGAAATTGAAGCCTTACTTTCAATGGGACTTGCTAACTCCCCTATGGCCGGTGCAAAAATAAAAGTTGCTTCCGGGAACTTCATTACAGCCAAACCTCTTGGCATCATTGATGGTAGTGATTACCAACATACTGGACAAGTTCGACGGATAGACAATACAGCAATCCACCAACAATTAGACCAAGATAATGTTGTATTAATCTCCCCTATTGGATATTCCCCTAGCGGAGAAATATTTAACCTAGCTGCAGAACAAGTGGCAACTGAAATTGCTATCGCCTTAAAAGCTGAAAAGTTAATTTTATTAACGGAGTATAACTGCACTGAAAACCAGCAGTTAATTCAACAAATGACCACAAGTGAAGTAGAGTCACTACGTCAACAAGGAATGACAGAATCACTCAGCAATTCACTCAATGCCGCCATTCAAAGCTGCCAACAAGGTGTTGAGCGAGTACATTTAATCAATTGGAAAATTGATGGTGGCTTATTATTAGAACTATTCACTAGAGATGGAGCGGGCACCCTTATCAGTGCCACTCCCTTTGAATCCATTCGCTCCGCGAACTTAAATGACATTGCTGGCATCCTTGAGCTCATAAAACCACTTGAACAACAACAATTACTGGTTAAGCGCTCAAGAGAAAAGATTGAAATGGAAATAGATGACTACATTGTCATCGAACGTGATGGGCTGATTATTGGCTGTACCGCTTACCATCTAATGCATGATAAAAAATCGGCTGAAATAGCCTGCCTTGCCATCCACCCAGAATACCAAAGATCTGCCCGAGGCAATGATTTATTAGAATACCTAGCCTCACGAGCAAAAGAACAACAACTCAATATGTTATTTGTATTATCGACTCAAACCATGCAGTGGTTTATTGAGCGTGGTTTTAAGCCAACCGATATTGATACCCTACCGGAACAACGCAAAGAGTTTTATAATTATAAAAGAAATGCCAAAGTACTCTATAAAAAAATATGACAATGGATTCACCTTTAATCATTTTACAGATTTCTGATTTACATATTCTTGCTGAGAAAGGTAAAACCATGGAAGGTGTGGAAACTGAGCAATCATTTATCCAATTACTCAAGCATATACAGACTGTTTTCAACAAAATAGACCTACTACTTGTCACGGGTGACTTAGCTCAAGACCCTTGCCAGTCAAGTTATCAACGAATTCTCCAGGCCCTTAAACACTATAAAACACGTACCATCTGCTTACCGGGCAATCATGACGATTTCAGTTTAATGCAACAAATCCTTGCAGACAAACAGGTCAACTGTGACAAATTGATTCAATTTAAGTATTGGCAAATCATTAGCCTGAATAGCAAGAAAACGGGATCAGCAGGTGGCTACCTAAAACCATCTGAACTAGATTTTTTAACAGAGACACTAGATAAGCATTCCGAATTAAACACTCTAATTGCTGTACATCACCACCCCATCCCGACTGATAGCCTATGGATGGACACCATGACAATTGAAAATAGCCACGAACTTTTTTCTATACTTAAAGCATACCCTAAGGTTAAAGCTATTAGTTGCGGCCATATCCATCAGGAAATGGAATCAATTAAAGATAATAAATTGATACTTGGAACCCCCTCAACCTGTTTTCAATTCAAACCTTTCAGTATTGATTATGCTGTGGATGAAAATAAACCAGGCTATAGAGTACTGTCCCTTTACCCTAACGGGAGACTTGAATCCAAAGTCTATCGTTCACCTTATTTAAGCAGCCTCTAATCAAGTTGGTTAGAATTTAGCACAAAAAAACGGTCGCTATTTTTCACGAAGCGAGCCGTAATAGTCATTCTATTGCCCCGATCTTCGTAGAAAATATCGGCCGTTTTAGCAAGCTAAAAATAATTGGACTTAATCAGAGGCTCCTTAAAAAAAGATCCTTGTAATACGAGTGACCTAATCTGAAAAATTGATAGACCGCTAGGCTATATAAAACATATATTAGCAACTTCATCATACCAATGATCTTCCCAAATATCTTTATCAGCTGCCCACCACACCATACCGTTAGCATTCTTTCTTATAAATTTACATTGCTGCTTTATCAAATTAACAGGCATTAAATTCTTATTATCTTCTGAGTAAATAGCGTTATGAGAGGCGATAGGATAAACAGGTTTACCATAGGTTTTTGCAATATATAATTGCACCCCCATAAGATAAGAAAAATCACTCTCACCCTCTCCTTTGACCTGAAATAGGGGGTACAACGTATCCAACGCATCAATAACAGGCTTCAAATTATCCAAAGTTTTCAAATATTCAGCCATATTACTATTTTCTGACCTCAATGCATCCCAAGGCGAATAAGGCATACCAAATACACCAACATCAACTTGCGGCAACGCTTCCCTGACACATTTTATTAGTTGCAAAAAATTCTTTACATGGTTTTTATTAATGCTGTCAACACCTGAAGTTATTTGCCAGCCAGGAATATTTAAAATAAGTCTTTTTTGGTCTTTATATTTCAGCAGTACCTGCTTTACCCTAATCTCATCTAGTGGAGCAGTCACATCAAATCCAACACCAAACAAATCAGTCTCGGACAAAATAACAACCGGAAAGCCAAGCCAAGGATACATCGAATCATCAAACTGGGTGGCATCCAATAAATCAAAAGTGGCTTTACCTGCTGAGCTTGGGGTGTTAGCCAATTCATTATTGATTAAGCTAACAATATCTAGTTGTTTATTATGGTAACTCCACAATAAACCAGAAAGTAACAAAACAATACAAAGACCTGAAATTAAAGCTTTCATTTACACACCACTTGACTCACCCTATCACTATAAACCAAAAAATTTGCAAAAATCACACCATATAAAAAAAACCATTTTATTTCAACAAATTAGCATTTAACTTAACTTACTGCTAGCTCCTCATTGTAAATTATTTTGACACTATTAAGCTTATATTCATCAAAATAAACAAGAGGGCTTATCAAAAATAATAACCAACTTCTATTCTTATATGATCATCTTCCCGAACAACATAACTGGCATCAGAGGGTGGCGCTCCACTATAAAATCGCATTTCCACATCAACTTTAAAACTATCCCCTATCCGCCTACTTGCTTCAATATTATAAAACTTAGTATTATTTGTACGATCAAACAAGACACCTGCCAAAATCTCAGTACTTTGAACATCATTAAAGGCGAATCGTAGTGCCGTTAAAAAATCATCCTGAAAAGGAGCCAAAGTATTATTAGAACCTCTCGTATCATACATATACTCGCCCACCAACCCTAGATCCAAACCTGAGTTAAAAAGATCAAAAAAAGTATACTCAACCCCTGTTGTCATTGCATAAAATGCATTTCCCTGCCCTGAACGAACGATCCCCTCATGCTTAAGAATCCAATCTTCAAAAGTTAATTGTAAATCTAACCCTGTTTGATTAATCAACTCATAATAAGGTATCAAAGAGAATGAACCTGATGGGGAATATTTTGCTTTAAAAACAGGGTCTCGACTTGTACCATAAAAATTAGAGACCCCAACATCCCAATCACCAATAGCATGAGACCAGCGCACCGCATAAGCCATATGTTTTTCAAAACCATGATGCTCAAACTCTGCATGACCAACGCTGACCTCAGGAAAACTTCTTAATCGTCCATCTTGCCCAGCAAAAGTACGCTCCCTAAAACCAGGTAAAATGAACAAATCTAATGTTCCCCAGTCTCTTATAAGTGCCAAATTAATCATGGGTTGACCTAACTTATCTTCAGTATCTGTATTTTCAACCAGATCAGTCTGATTAATAATATCAACTAAATGCAGCCCCTCAGCAACACCCCAAAAAACCTTTCTAGAACCAACCCGTAATTCCCAATCGTCCTCAGATAAAAGCCAAGTTAATTCACGAATATCAAAATGAGTGCGCTTATTATCATGCTGCGAATACCTAAAGAATGGCGAAAAAGTAAAACTTTGCTTTCCATCATCCCATTCTCGGTATATTTCTGGCTCTACTGCACCCGATATATAGTTATTATGCTGCTGAGCATCAAGACTATTATGAAAAAAACCTAGTTCTTCAACAGATACTTTCCCCGAGACTTCCCAGTCAGAAAAAAAGCCATCATCAGTATCATTTTCTTCATCTTCAGATGCCATAGATTCGTGCTCATCAGCAACAGCCATCATAACTGGAGCATCTTGAATATATGGTTTCTTCTTTACATCCTCAAGCTTTTTTTCTATTGCAACAACATCAGAAACAATAAATAAACTTAAAAGTACACGCTTGTCATCAGATAAAGCAGGTTTTACAGCAACACGACCCAGACTAATCCCTTGTTTAAAATCCAAGACTACCCTTGTATCACCCCCTCCCCTTGGCGCGGACCTTACCTTTTTCACATATACATTTTCAGCAACAGAAGAAATAAAACTATCCGCTAAAGATACATTATTAAAATCTATAACGAACCGACTAGGTCCCGTAAGAAAAAAAGTTTTATACTTCGCCTTACTTGATAGAACAAAAGCAATATTTAACTGATTTTCAGTATGCTTTCCATATTCAATTGATAATAACCGAGCTTGCTGAGCATAACAAGGCACACTAAACAGTAGGAAATACAGAAAAAAAACGCTTATTCGTCTCATATAATTTTCATTTCTTGTCATTATAAATATAGAAGCTTCAATCACTCAAAACCCAACTAGAGTTTATTCCCGCCAACAAAAAAGCTAATTATCTAGCTCCTTTACCCCATAGCACGATTTCAATTGTATGTATCATAATTGTAATATCAAGGAATAAGCTATAATTTTTAACATAATACAAATCATACTGTAGTTTCTGGCTCGCATCATATTCATTTGCTCCATAGGGATAGCATAATTGAGCCCAGCCCGTTATCCCTGGCTTTACACGATGCCTTTTACGATAGTATGGAATCTTTTTATCAAACTGATCAACAAATTCAGGCCTTTCTGGACGTGGCCCAACAAAACTCATATCTCCTCTAAAAACATTCCAGATCTGGGGTAATTCATCTAACCTTATCTTTCTTATTATCGTCCCAACCCGCGTCACTCGATTATCATTCTCTTGAGCCCACTGCGCCCCATTTAACTCTGCATCAGTCCGCATACTCCTAAACTTAATCACATCAAAATGCTTATCAAATGCACCCACTCGTGTTTGTCTATATAGAATAGGCCCTTTAAATCCGCTTTCAAGATAGATGGCAATAGCAACAATAAGCATAAAAGGCCAGCTGGCCAATAACAAAATAAAACTGGCCAAAATATCCACCGATCTTTTAATGTAATTTCTTAAGCCACTACTCGCAAAACCATCAGAAAAAACAAACCAACTAGGCACAATATTATCTAAATCGATCATTGACTTCTCTCTTTCATAAAAAGTTAACAAATCAACAACATCAGTACCATAAACCTTACAATCAAGTAAATCATCCATTGGGAATGCGCCACGCCTATCATCCAATGCCATCACGATTTCATCTATATCCAGCTCCTGCACGACAGACAAAATACTTTCATACTCCGAAATCACTCTGTAACCAGTTACCATAACAGGTGCATTAGTTAAATTAAGACATGCCACTACATTAAAACCACGATGGATATATTCATCATTACTAGCAACCAGTTTACTTGCATTACTTTCCACACCAATAACAAGTAACTTCTTTCTTAACTTTGAATGCTTTGCATAGGTATAAAACAATGTCCGACAAATCAAAATACCCAAGAGAGCAACTACATAAGAATATACCAATACACTTCTTGCAACAGTAAATTCTGGAAATGAATAATAAACAACCAGCAAGACAAGCGCTGCCGAGAAAAAACTAATCCCTATCCGAGAAAGTAAGTGGTAATCATCCCAGCTTAAACTCCGTCTATACAACCCTAAACCAACATTAGAGAGCGTAACAACACAGGCAAAGATGGAACTAGAAAGAATAATATATTCATTCGAATACCATGAATCAGTATAAAAAAACCGTAGCCCAGCCCCCCAATACATGGAAAAAAATAAAACCACTACTTCTAAAATAAACAGCCCCAAATACGCACTGGACAAATAATGCCTAAATACCCTAATCATCTTCGCTTTATATCAAATTATTTTTATGCAACAAATCATTTAAATACCTAATAGGAATTGCATAAGTAATTCCACTAGGTTTTGACAATACAGTCTCTTTGCTTTCTTTTATAAATACCTTATTAACGATACCTATCACTCGCCCAGTTTCTTCCTCATAAACCGGACTCCCACTATTACCAGGATAAGCGGTAGCATCAAGTTGATAAACATCATATGGGTTTCGTAATCTCTTTAATAGCTTTGCATTTAATTGCCTAGATCTTAACATAGGCAAAACAACGGGACTGATTGCAGAAACAATACCTCTATGCGTCACGGGGTGAATACCCAACACCATACCAATAGGATACCCTGTAAAAGCAATAAACTGCCCCTCCCTTACAACAGAATCACTTAAACTCATTGCAGGCAAGATATTAGAGTCTACTTTTAGTATGGCAATATCATGTTCTCTATCTACTGCAACAACCTTAACTTTAGACATGTTAATTTTCTTCTCTTGTCGAAAAAAAATAGCCACTGTCTCAATACTTTTATGATCTATATTCTTGGGCAATACATGCGCATTAGTTACAATTAATCGCCCATCGCCTATCGCAAACCCCGTCCCTAAAAAAACACCTTTCGGGGAGCGTTTCGGCATATACGTTCCCACAGCAACAATTGATTTTTTGTTTAGCTCAATAATATCAGCTAAAGAATTGGCAGAGACCGGAGAAAAACAAAAGATGAGTGACAAAAAAACAAGTAACTTCATATGATGATTATGGTTGAATTTAGGAAATTATTCGCCTTATATACTTCACTTTCTAAAAATCAACTCCGTCCATACTTGTCATCATAACGAATAATATCATCTTCCCCCAAATAGCTTCCTGACTGAACCTCAATCATTTCCAGTGGAATAACGCCTGGATTTTCTAGACTATGAACAACGCCTAAAGGAATATATGTTGATTCATTTTCTGTCAACAATATTTGCTCCTCACCTCGGCTAACCAATGCCGTTCCTTTAACCACAATCCAATGTTCAGCACGGTGATGATGTTTTTGTACGGATAGTTTAGCGCCAACATTTACCACAATACGCTTAGCATTATGACGATCACCATGATCAACTAAATCATAATACCCCCAAGGGCGATAAACTTTACGATGAACTTCTGATTCCAACCTATTTTGGCTTTTTAATTTATCAACAATTGCCTTAACCTCTTGCACTCTATCCTTAGAGGCAACCATCACAGCATCAGCCGTTTCAATAACAACCAGATTATCGACCCCCACCGTTGCAATCAACCGGCTACTCGAATGCAAGAAACAATTTTCTGTATTAACCGTAACAACATCACCACTAATCGCATTCCCCTGGTCATCCTTATCTATTACCTCCCACAATGCAGAAAATGATCCCACATCATTCCATTCTGCATCTAGAGATACAACCACCGCCCGATGTGTTTTCTCCATAATTGCAAAATCAATTGAATCCGCAGGGCATTGAGAAAAAGAGGCCTTATCTAATCTAACAAAATCCGCATCGACTTCAGCCAAATCAAAAGCTTTTTTACAAACAGCTAGCATCTCAGGGTTAAATTTCTCCAGCTCCTCAAGATAACAACTTGCTTTAAAAACAAACATACCACTGTTCCAGAAATATTCCCCACTATCCAGATATTTCTGTGCAGTCTTTAAATCAGGCTTTTCAACAAAAGAATCCACAACAAAAGCATGCTCATTCTTGCTTTCACCCGCTTTAATATAGCCATATCCAGTTTCTGGCACGGTAGGCACCACACCAAAAGTAACTAAACTACCTGTTTTAGCTAATTCCTCAGCCTGTGTTACCGCTTGTTGAAATGCCACAATGTCTGCGATCACATGATCAGCAGGCAAAATTAATAAAATATCATCTTTAGATTCAGCTGCTAATGCGGCCATTGCTACCGCTGGTGCAGTATTCTTTCCTACCGGCTCCAAAATAATAGCAGCTGGAGGCATATCAATTTCTCGTAACTGTTCAGCCATCATAAACCGGTGACTTTCATTACAAACGCCAATAGGCGCTTTAAGGTTACTTACCCCCTGCAAACGTAAAACAGTTTCTTGTAACATCGATTTATTTGAAACCAGAGGTAAAAACTGCTTAGGATGCTGACCTCGAGATAAAGGCCAAAGTCTTGTACCACTACCACCCGATAAAATAACTGGAATCATGAAAATTACGCCTTAAAATTAAATATTCAAAAAGTAAATCATTGTATTTTTATTTACTTCATAAAAAAACATTAATAACTGGTGGTTAGAAATCATTAAATACTTACTCAAAAAACAACCTAACAATCACCCTTAGCTACTAGTTTAGTAGAAAATATTTTTTTGTACAAACTAGCCTTTAATAATTCCAAAAAACTTTCCCTGAACTCATTCACACAAAAACAATATTTTACTAGCAAATTCTCCTTAATATATATTATAATGATCGGTTACTAAAGTTTCAGCAACTTTTCCAGCTCTTTCTCACAGGTATTTTATGTCCGAAAATGATTCTTCGTCTCTCTCCTTCCACGATCTAGCTTTAACCGAGCCCGTATTAAAAGCCATTGAAAGCGCAGGGTACGAAACCCCTTCACCTATTCAGGCTCAAATCATACCTTTTATGTTAGATGGTAGAGACGTACTTGGACAAGCACAAACTGGAACAGGAAAAACAGCTGCATTTGCTTTACCAATCCTATCCAACATAGACCTCAGTCAAAAGGACCCTCAAGTTCTTGTTTTAGCCCCTACAAGAGAATTAGCAATCCAGGTTGCCGAAGCTTTTCAAGGCTACGCGTCAAAACTTAAAGGTTTCCACGTCCTTCCCATTTATGGCGGACAAGATTACAGCATTCAACTACGCCAACTTAGACGAGGCGCACATGTTGTCGTAGGAACACCGGGTCGCGTCATGGACCATATGCGTAAAGGCACTCTAAAATTAAATAATTTAAAAACGCTTGTTTTAGATGAAGCCGACGAAATGTTACGCATGGGCTTTATCGATGATGTTGAATGGATTCTTGACCAAATCCCAGAACAAAGACAAATTGCTCTTTTTTCTGCAACCATGCCAAGTATTATTAGGAAAATTGCTCAAAAACATTTAAATAATCCTGAGCAAATTACCATTAAAGTGAAAACCCAAACAGCGGACAATATTCGTCAGCGTTATTGGATGGTAAGTGGTACCCATAAGCTTGATGCCCTAACTCGCATTTTAGAAGCAGAAGAATTTGATGGGATGATTATTTTTGTCCGCACCAAAACAGCTACCATTGAGCTAGCTGAAAAACTAGAAGCCCGCGGGCATTCTACTGCAGCCATCAATGGCGATATGTCACAGCAATTACGTGAAAGATCAATCAACAACCTCAAAAATGGTAAACTTGACATCCTCATTGCTACAGATGTCGCAGCCAGAGGGCTTGATGTTAATCGTATTACTCACGTTGTGAACTACGATATTCCATACGATACAGAGTCTTATATTCACCGAATCGGCAGAACAGGTCGTGCAGGACGAACAGGAGATGCCATTTTATTTGTATCACCCAGAGAAAGACGCTTATTGGGTAACATTGAAAGAGCAACAAAGAAAAAAGTTGAAGAAATGCAATTACCTTCAACAGAGTACATCAACAATGCGCGTATTTCTCGCTTTAAACAACGCATTACCGACACGCTTGCAGCGGATGAGTTAAGCTTTTACACACAACTTATTGAACAATATCAATCTGAACATGATATTCCTGCGCATGATATTGCCGCAGCACTTGCAAAAATGGCCCAAGGTGATACACCGCTGTTAATAAAAGATCTCCCCAAAAGATCCACCCGAAGAGACAGAGACAGAACCGACAACAAACAACCAGCACGAGGCCGCGGTGAAAGAGGCGAAAGAGGCGAAAGAGGCGATCGTAAACCAAGTCGAAACAGAGAGCGTAACTCTGATATTAAAATGGACTTATACCGTATAGAAGTAGGTAATAGTCATGGCGTTAAACCAGGTAATATCGTGGGTGCAATCGCCAATGAAACGGGTATAGACGGCGATCACATTGCTCGAATTAAAATTGAAGAGAATTACAGTACAGTCGAACTACCTGCAGGCATGCCTAAAGAGCTTTTTCAGGAACTTAAAAAGGTAAGAGTGGTAGGTCAACAGCTAAATATCTCAGCAATGGATAAAGACTTAATCAGAAAAACAAAAGGTAAAAAGCGCATAGGCTCATCGTCCAGGCGTGGTAAAAACAAACCTTCAGAATAAGACATAGTCCTTTCAACAGGCTCTCTGCAAGAGAGCCTGTTTATTATACTTCACACAATTTCTAGCGGCTATTTTCACGCCATAAACTGTTACAGGGCTTGCTATGCGCCAGTTTCAGCCCCCCTGCTATCGACAAAATAAACTCAGTATAAATCCCGCAACCATCATTGCGAGAAACCTACCTATTTACTCCAAAGACACCCACCACTCGCTTTTTCTATTGCTTCCAATCTTTGTACATGCGCCTCAAGCTCCTGCTCCGAACAAGCAATCACTTTTAACCGTGGCCTATCAGCCGACAACAGAACTGCCTCCTGCTTTATCACACCACGTCCTTGATCAAAATCCATTAGGGAAAATTGCCCTCCCGTCATCGCCAAATAAACATCAGCTAGGATTTCAGCATCCAATAAAGCCCCGTGTAACTCACGATGACTATTATCTATCCCAAATCGTTTACACAAGGCATCTAAACTAGCTCTTGCACCCGGGTACTTTTTTCTAGCAAAAGGCAAGGTATCAAAAATTGTACTGTGCTGCTCTACTGTTGTTTTAGCCCCTTTAAGCTGAGCTAACTCATGATTCAAAAACCCAACATCAAATGGTGCATTATGAATAATTAATTCCGCACCTTCGGTAAAAGCCAAATAATCATCAACAATATCTTTAAATCGTGGTTTATCCTTTAAATACTCATTAGTAATTCCATGCACCTCAATAGCGCCCGCATCGATTTCTCGATCAGGGTTGATATACACATGAAAAGTATTTTTAGTTAATCGCCTATTGATAAGCTCCACACAACCAATTTCAATAATCTTATGCCCTTCTCTTGGGTTAAGTCCTGTTGTTTCGGTGTCTAATACTACCTGTCTAATATATTCTTCTGTCATTTTCCCACCTGCCAAATAATAAACTTCTTATTTGCAGCAACTTCTTTACAATGACCAAATAAGCGTTTTAAGTCCACATGATAGCCAAGATGACGATTACCTATCACCCACAATTCCCCCCCTTTTTGCAATACTCGAAAAGACTGTTTAAACATTGTTAATGCAATCTGATCACCTAGCGTAGATTGCTGATGAAATGGAGGGTTGCACACAATTAAATCGACTGATTCTGATTTAAACCCAGTCAAGCCATCCGTGACATAAAATTCAGCACGCCTTTCAGGAAAAGCCCGAGAAAAATTTTCTTTAGCAGATGCCACCGCCATATACGACTCATCCACAAAATGAACCTGAGATGTGTGGTGAGATTCGGCCAGCATCATGCCAACCACACCATTACCACAACCCAAATCAACAATATTTCTTGCTTGTGTATTTGCGGGTAAATATTCCAACAAAAATCGAGTCCCTATATCTAAACTGTCCCTTGAAAAAACATTGGCATGATTAGCTATTCGATAGTTTGTATTTTCCAACCTATAATAAACAGGATAAGGACTTTCAAACTTTTTCTGCAAGCCTTCCAGCTCAACAAAAATCAAACGTGCCTTTTTTTTTGCCAAAGAAGGTTTGGTTGGGCCTATATATTTCTCTAATAACTTCCAGACATTTGCAGACATCGACTTCACCATTCCTGCGGCAACAATCCTGGTATTTTCATTTATACAAGCTCGCAACTGGATCAATTGATACTCCAGTAATGCCAATGTCTTAGGTATTTTTATCACCACCCAATCAAATGTCTGACTGGGCCAATCTAACACATGAGTTAATTGAACCTGATCGCAGGATAAATCATTTGCCACAAGATTTATTTGAGTCGCCTGCTGAGAAAGCCAAGAGTCTGATATAGCAACAAGTTTGGATTGACTTAAGCCAACTGCTAAAGCACCAAACTTATCATTCAAAATAAGCACTCTTTTTTCTGCATTTAAACCCGCAGTCTCAAACAGATAGTCCAATAAATACTCATCCGCCGCATCCCAGGCTCTTAATTTTTCATTTTTTCGATGAGGTAAGCGCTGTATTTCAAACGTCCCTTGCGGTACATTTAATAATGTTTCCATAAACTCTTTATCATTTTTAACTGAGCTGCATTATAACGTAGTAAAATAGGCATTTTTATCAAAAAACAAATATCATGCATATTCAGTGGTACCCCGGTCATATGCATAAGGCCAACAAAGAAATTAAAGAAGTCATTCCAAAGATTGATTTAATTATTGAAGTATTAGATGCGCGCATTCCTTTTAGCAGTCAGAACCCATTACTCGCCTCTCTACGTGGAGATAAACCCTGCATTAGAGTACTCAGTAAATCTGATCTAGCTGACCCCAAAATGACCTTACTCTGGCAAAACCATCTGGAACAGGAACAAGGCGTTAAAACACTCGCAGTTACAACACAGCAACCTGACAAAATAAAACAGATCACTCAACTTTGTCACAGCATGATTCCAGACAAAGGAAGCAATGACAAGACCATTAAAACCATGATCATGGGGATTCCTAATGTTGGAAAATCGACCATCATTAATATTTTAGCTAATCGTATTATTGCTATCACAGGAAATGAACCCGCCGTTACCAAGCGCCAACAACGCATTAGATTGGATAACAACATCGTTCTATCCGATACTCCTGGCGTACTTTGGCCCAATGTTGAAAACAAAAATAGCGGTTACCGCCTAGCGGTAACAGGCGCAATTAAAGATACAGCCATTGAATATGCTGACATTGCCTTTTTTGCCGCAGAATACTTATTAGAAAACTATCCCGACGAATTAAAAACACGGTTTCAACTAGAAAACCTGCCAGATAACGAATCTGATTTAATGGAAGCCATTGGTAGAAAACGAGGATGTTTACGTGCAGGAAAAAAAGTTGATATTGAAAAAACTAGTAAAATCCTTATCGCTGAACTAAGAGCGGGGGCTATTGGCAATATCACCTTGGAAACACCAGAGGTGATAAAAAAAGAATTACTTGAATTAGCGATTATTCAAGAGAAAAAAGCGGCTAAAAAATCCAATAGGAAGCAAAAATGGAAAGACTCCAGATAAATAGGCTGCATTACTCAAAAATAGCCAACAACAAATTAACCTATGCTAAATAAATTTCACGGCTATTGACAAACCATAGCTCACTATAAAATTCAGCTCTTAAGCCCTCTCCTCGCTGGGGAAGAGGGCTTAAGAGATTGTGATGCTATTATTGTGTAGATACCTATACACCGAGGGCAGGCGCTCTTACCTGTTTTCATTCAAATTAAAGCGCTACACAATAATTTTACAGATGTTTATGGTTAACCTTGTGGCTATGTAAAGAACCTTTGAGTCGCCCCAAAAAATGACTGTGTTTCTGGGTTTTATGCTCTAACTGTCGATAAACCAGCATTTTAACTGCATCATTAATAAACACCCAAACAAGGCAGTACCCCCAAATTAACCCAATAAATTCCCAAGAAATAGGTGCAACAAACCAGCCGAATCTAGCAATCAAAGTAGAAACAATTTGAGTACTAATAATAGCAAATAACAAAATAGGGGCAGGATAAGGACTCGCTAGAAAAAATCGTCGCGTCCGAGTGACTAATAATGTTAAGTGCCCAGCAATAGCAAGCTTAAGAAAGATAATGGTCTGAAGCTGTTCAAGACTGACATGATAATGATTCTTAGCGATTATTAACAATAAAAAGGTTTGCGTCACACCGACTATTCCCAACACAGTAGCAATGGTTAATACCTTACGCATATCCCAACGTACAGGTGTGGGTGATAACCAAGTATTATCTTTAGCAATAGTTAAAATAGGTAAATCATTTAACAAGGCCAGCATGATAATCATCACAGCAGTAATCGGATAAAAATTGTAAACCAGAATGGCTGTCACCATAAATAGCATAATCCGAATAGTCTCAGTGATACGGTAAATAGCATAGGCGTTCATCCGTTCAAAAATACGACGAGCCTCTTCAATCGCATTAATAATGACATTTAAGCCCTCCCCTGTGAGCACCAGGTCAGCCGCCGCTCGTGCTGCATCTGTAGCACCAGAAACGGCAATTCCAATATCAGCTTGCTTTAATGCCGGTGCATCATTAACACCATCCCCCGTCATACCAACTAAATGATTATTGGCTTGCAATTCTTTCACTAACCAATATTTATGCTCAGGAAATACCTGGGCAAAACCATCTGCTCGCTCAGCACATTGAGCCACATGGTGGACAATATCCTCTCTATCTTTGGCTTTGATGATCTGCTCAGCCAGTAAAATATTCTGACCTAAACCAAGCTCAGCCGCTGTTTGTTTGGCAATCGCAATATTATCGCCTGTGACCATTTTTATATCCACAGCATGACCTTTAGCTTTCTGGATCATGCTAGCAGCATCTTCACGGGGAGGATCAAATAATGACAAAATACCTAGAAACCCCCAGTTTCCTTGTTTGTCTGTTTTAGCAACACCTAACGCCCGATAGCCTTTAAGAGCAAACTCATTAACCACTTGTTCAGCCTGTTCACGCATTTCTGGGTCTGGATGACACAAATCTAAAACAACTTGAACCGCGCCTTTACTCACCTTAAAAACATAACCCTCATCGGTTTTAACGCTGACTTCAGTTCGTTTTTTAACAGGATCAAAAGGGATGAAATTCTGCTGCTGGAAACAATGAAATGATTTGTTATCATCAAGTTGTTGCAGAATAGCACTGTCAATCGCATCAGGGTTTTCAGCATCAGATGCTAAAGCCGCTGTTAAAATAATGCCCTGCTTATTTTCACCGTTAAACATCACTGGCTCGCCCAGCGTTAATTTGTTCTGCGTCAAAGTACCCGTTTTATCGGAACACAAAACATCCATCCCGGCTAACTCTTCAATTGATTCCAGTCGCGAGACAATGGCTTTTAATTTCGCCAGCTTTATCGCGCCAATCGCCATGGTCATAGATAAAACCGCTGGTAAGGCAACGGGTATAGAGGCGACTGTTAAGATCAAGGCAAATTGCACTAGTTCCATCACTGGCAATTGACGCTCTAAGCCGACCAAAATCAATATCACAACTAAAGCCAGGCTCATAAAAATAAGGTAATCCCCTATATGAATTACCGCTTTTTGGAAATGTGATTCACTTTTTGCGTTACTCACTAATTTTGCAGTTTTACCAAAATAAGTATTAGCACCAGTACAGGTCACCACACCTGACATTTCACCTTGCTTGGCAATCGAACTAGAAAAAACACAATCGCCACTACGTTTTTCAACGGGTAATGATTCACCTGTTAAGGCGGATTGATCAATGCTGAGATAATCCCCTTCAAGTAGAACAATATCTGCAGGAATAACATCCCCTAAGCGCATTTTAACCTTATCACCAGGCACTAAATGTGAAGCTTCAATACTGATCCACTGCCCTCCCCTAAAAACCCTCGCCTTTAATGCTAGATTCTTTTTTAACTGCCCAATCGCATTAGCTGCCTGATACTCTTGCCAAAAGCCAACCATGGCATTAAATACCAGCATCAGCAAAATAATAATGAGTTCTTCAATATTATGCACAATAGCCGAGAGTATCGCCGCAATTTCGATCATCCAGGCAATGGGGCCCCAGAAATAAGACAAAAACTTTAACAGCACACTTTGATGCTTGTCTTGAATGGTGTTAAGACCGTAAAAATCCAGTCGTGATTGGGCTTCAGATTCAGATAAACCAGTTAAACCGCTTTGTAAATACTGTAGTAATGCTTCGGTCTCTAAAGAACGAGCTTTATCTGCATCTAATGGAGGAGGAAATGATGAGGCATTTTTCATAATAACTATCCTTTGTTGATTTTTATGTATTCATATCCAAGATCAAACTGACAAAAATATAGACTAAATTGTCATCAAGAATAATCTACAAAAAACTTAGTTCTTTCTCCAATTTTGCCCCAGACAGGATAAAAAATCCATTTACGTTATACAGATATTTGTCTAACAGATAATATCAACTTATACCTTGACAGTATTACCTATTTTTTCAATAGCATCAGCAATTAGTCATTTCCCCTTTATACTTTGTGCGGTTACGGGGGCGGAATTTATAGCGAGGTGGTTTTTGCCGATAGCAAGGCACTGAAATAGCGCGCTTAGCAATTTCTGTCACTGTTTCGAAAAAACAAGCTACCGACAAAAAATAAGCCGCTAGAAATCAACACCTATGGCCGTGTAATACCAATCCCAATAAATAATCATGCTAATAATCGCCATTCCCGAAACCTTTAATCGGGAACCCATACACGCACATAGATTCCTGCTAAGAACCTGCAGGAATGACGATTTCTCAGTTCAGGTGTAAATATATTGGGATAAAGTATCCCTAATGATTAATTTAAGGTAATTAATACAAATTTTCAGAAACCATCACACCATCAAGGTGAATGACTTGATTTTGAATAGCCAGTCGAACAATCTCGACATTATTTTTTAACGCTAGTTTTTGTTTGATTTGACTAATATAATTGGCTACAGTTTTCTCTGCTAAAAAAAGTAAATCGGCTATTTCATCAACACATTTCCCTTCCGCTACCAAACAGAAAATATTAAATTCCCTCTCAGACAAAGTTGCTAAAATATTTTTCTTATTTCCCATTCGCTTATACACCAAAGCTTGAGCCAGCTCAGACGAAACATAGATCCCCCCTTTGTATATAACTTTTATAGCCACGACTAACTCTGCTAATGGACAACTCTTAGTCACATAACCAGATGCGCCAAGCTCTAATACTCGTTCAACCAATTCAGGGTTTTCATGAATTGAAAATATGATGACTTTAGCGTCAGGATCATCTTGCATAATATGGGCAACGCCATCAACCCCCGCAGCACCAGGCATAGACATATCCATAACCAATATATCTGGTTTTAATTCATTATAAAGCTTTCTTGCACTTCGGGTATCCACCGCCTGGCCGACCACAACCATGCCTTCCATTTTTAAAATTCGTTCGACACCTTCTCTAACAACAGCATGATCATCGGCTAATAAAATACGAACCATTTTTTACTCCATTTTTTGAATCATTTAATGTAAAACATCGATAATTTTTTACTTAGGAATGAGGATTTAATAATATCCGAAAGTATGGCGCAGGATTTTGTTTTTACAGTCATGTTAGGAAAACAAGCGCATAACAGGCTACACATCTATTTTTCTAGCTCGGCTGTGAAGACAAAAGACAAGTCAGACTCGGGTATTATTGAATCCTCATTCCTCATTCACTTTATAGATAACAACTCCCTGCATAAACCTTACATTTAATAATTTCTAACTGCTTAAAAATTTTCCTGCTTTTTCAAGAAATAGATCAAATTGAAAAGGTTTAATAATATAATCTGCAAAGTTTGCTTCCTTAGCTATTTCAATATCCTCAGCTAAAGCACTTGCACTCACGGCAATCACTGGGATATGAGATAACTCAGGATCATCTTCCATCAATAATTTGGCTTGAAGACCTGATATCCCTGGCAAGTGTATATCCATCAGCATTAAATCAGGTTGATGAGCCCTGGCTAATTCCAAACCAATACTAGCCGTTGAGGCATAAAAAAAATGACAATTTGTATATTTTTCCAATAATCGTTCAACCAATTTTAAATTTGCTGGATTATCTTCGACATATAATATGCTTTTATCACAAGCATCTATCACCTTTATCGACAAGCCATTAACCACAACAGGATCAGCCGCAATACCTGTATTTTTTGCTAAAGGCAATGCAACCCAAAAACAACTTCCATCACCTAATTTTGTATCAACACCAATTTCACCCTCCATCAATTCCACCATTTGCTTGGCAATCGTCAAGCCTATCCCTGTCCCTTCAATTTGAGTTGTTTCAGCCCCCAAACGCTCAAAAGGGATAAAAAGTGATTTTAATTTTTCTGCTGAAATTCCAGGGCCTTGGTCAATAATATTTATTATCCCCCGCCCACAGTCATCAAGAGTATAACTAATTTTCACTACCCCCCCTTGGCGACCATACTTCACCGCATTAGAAAGCAAATTAAGAATAACCTGTTTTAAGCGAACTCTATCCCCCCGTAAATAAATATTCCGACTAAGACTATTAATAATAGTAACACCATAATTACTTGCTATTGGCTCAGTTAACAGACAAATATCTTGAATTAACTCAAAAACATCAAGTGCTTCCATAGAAATAGAGACCCTCCCTCCCTCAATACGAGATAAATCCAATACTTCATTAATCAATGTTAATAAATGCGCACTTGCTTTAGTAATCTCTCTTAAATTGTCCTGTTGCTCTTCACTCAAAGCCACTTCATTATCAATCCCCATTAATTGAGAAAATCCAATAATCGCATTCATGGGCGTTCTCAACTCATGGCTCATACGTGACAAAAACTGTGATTTAGCTTTATTTGCTCGTTCAGCCACTTCCTTTGCCTGGTAGAGTTCATCCACTAATCTTTCCCGTTCCGTTATATCATCAGCAAAAGCAACAAAAACTTCTTGCTCGCCATACTTCATTTTCTTAATTTTCAATTCAAGCAAATATTGACTGTTATCCAAACAATTCACATAGGCCTGTATTATTATTCTTTCCTTTTCATTATCAATAAGAGGCTGTAATAACCCGGACAACGATTGAAAATTGAAATCATCAAGGATGTCAAAACAAGACATAGATAATAAGCTCTGTTTCGAATACCCCCAATTCGTTATTACAAGCTTATTTACCTCTATAATCTGTAGTGTTATACAATCAAAGATAAATATCTCATCCAATGAATGCTCAACGATAAAACCAAGACTCGCTTCTTTAAACTCTATTGTTTTACGTTTTGTAATATTTTGTAGAATGCCATGCACACTCATTGGAAAGCCTTTATTCAATTCAAGATTCCCTTGAAAATGCAACCATAAGATAGAGCCATCAGGCCGTTGTATTTTAATCTCTTCATCAATCTTATCGCCTTTCAAACAGGCTGCAATAGCATCTGATAAACTATTCTTATATGTTGAATCAAAAAGTTCCATTAAAGAACCAAGCTTTATCTTACTGCCTCGTGTAAAAATATTTAATATCGCTTTTGCACCTGCTGACAAATCAATCTGTTTTGAGCATAAGTCATAATGCCAGTGTCCAATATCGGCATAATGCTGACTTTGTCTTAACATAAGCTCTTGATGCTCTATTTCATCCCTAGATTTTTTCTTAAATGACTCATCTCGAATCGACAGTATAAAACACAAGTTTGATTCACAATTAATTTGCGTAATAGCTATCTGAACAGGGAATTTGACACCATTTTTCTTTATTCCCGTAAAATCATGAATAAAAACATCATCACAATAATTAATCTTTTTACTATAAAAATCAAAGGACATCCCTCCAAAAGCATCCTCTATAAAAAAACTGACATTAGCACCAATCGCCGCTTCTTGTGGATAACCAAATACCGTCGAAAAAGCAGTATTAACATGCCCTATGTGTCCTGTTGAATTAATCCCAAAAATAACATCATAAGTATTTTCAAATAGCTTTTTATACCATTCAGGCTTAAGTGAAATAGGTTCTGATAATATATTAATATTCATATCAAAATCCTTATTAAAATAGCTCAATGACAGAGGACTCTTGATTGCCATTTGTATTTTCAGCATGACCTGCACTAACACTGGCATGCCTTTCTCGCTGTTCTTTCATCACATAGCCACTATGCAATCCAGACGTTAAATCTAAAGTTGAATCATGTACAGTTTCTTTTGCTTTTATCTTGCAATCTAACACTTTCAAATAATCCGTCACCTTATCCAGATTTTCTTTGACATGCTGCAATCTTTGCTGAGTAATATCTTGAAACTGAATGCATCCCAAAGCCTCAACAACCAAATCATTGACCTTTTCAGTACTTACACACATATCATCTAAAATCTGTTTATTTAAACGTTCCAAATCCACATAGTTAGTTGCTATTGCAGATAACTCCTTAACAAAACCTTCTAATTTATTTCGCTCATTAGCGATTTTATCTTCATTCAAAATAAAATTCATTTGTTCATGAACACTACTAACAACGCGTTCAATACCCTCTTCAATTCGGGTAGCTACATTTTCTGAATTTGTTGATAGTTTTCTAACTTCATCAGCCACAACCGAAAACCCTCGGCCAGCCTCACCCGCACGAGCAGCCTCAATAGCCGCATTTAAAGCTAACAAGTTAGTTTGCCCTGCTATCATTTTCACCAAACTAGTCAATTCTGTTAATGCATCAATACCACTCAGAACCTGATCAACTCGTATTCGATAGGCGGCGACATCTTCATCATGATTTTTAATATATTCATCCATTCCATCAACATAATGTGTGACTAACTCAATCCGTTCTCCGCTTGCTGATTTTAATTCTGTTGTTTCTTCGATAGCATTTTTAACATGGTCCAATGATTTTTGTACGGCTTGTTCAATATCGCTCAATTTAGTCATTAACTGAATTGCCGCTTCCTCTGTTGCCAACGTAACATCATCTAAATGTCCACTTAAAATACTATTCCCTTGGCCGATATCTTTATGCATTGAAAATATATGGTCAAAGGTTCTTTTTACAGTTTCCTGCCCTTGTTCATACAATGCATTTATCGTATCAGAAGCCTCTTCATATTCGTCCTTTATGACTTTAAAAACAAAGCTTCTCCTAATTAAAAGGATATACGAGATAAAGTTTATACTTAAGATTAGCCCAAACAAAAATATAATACCTACTTTATATGGAATACCTAAATCAACCATTATTTGTTGCAAAAAAGCAGGTAAAAAAAATGCCGTAATCATAAAAACAACAATCATCAGCATCATAAACCTTAAAGTAAACCTTTCCACGCCCTCATAATCCACAACAACATTTTGCTCCAATACACTTGACTCCTGACTACCCTGTCCATTCATCCTTTTTTTTGTTTCATCATTTAAACTCATAATAAAATCTCCCTTAAAAATATCTAAAATTGCCTGTGTGACTAAAACCAGTTTGATAACGCGGGCTAATAAATGCAGTTGTGATTGTCTGTCTATTTATTGCCTTAAGCCCCAGGCACCACTTGTTTAATAACATTGACCAATTCAGTGGGTTGCACTGGCTTTACCAGCCAACCGATAGCGCCCGCTTTTTTTGCTTCCATCTTTTTTTCTTGTTGGGATTCAGTTGTTAACATTAATACCGGTTTAAAGCGCATTGAGGGGAGTTTTTTTACCTCTTTAATTAAGGTAATACCATCCATACCAGGCATATTTAAATCGGTTATCATCAGGTCTGGTAAATTTGCATTTATTTTAGCTAAAGCAGCCACCCCACCATCCGCGGTCATCACTAAAAACCCCGCTCTTTTCAAAATATTTTCCATGCTCATCAGAATTGTTTTTGAATCATCGACTAAAAGTATTGTTTTCATTTTTTACACCTTACTGCATACATATTTATTAGCTAATTCTTCAGATAATAAGAAATAATCCATTGCTCCGGTTGATCTCGGTGCGTATTCGCCTATAGAACAACCGTGCATAAATGCTTCAGCAAGTTTTATATTACTTCTTACCCCCCTTAGTACATTATGCTTTCCAAATTGATTTTCTATTTCTTTCATTATTTGTTGGTGCAATTTATAGCGACGGTTTGTCATCACCGGTAATAAAGAAAACTGAACTAAACTTGGATTAATCGTTGTTGATATATGATAAAAAACTTTAATAAACTGCTTAATGCCGACTAAAGACAGGTAATGAGGAATAAAGGGCACTAATACACCATCTGCCGCGACTAATGCATTTAATAACACTTGGTCTAATGTTGGTGGTGTATCAATCAGTACTTTATCAAAAGTTTTCAATATGTCTGACTGCATTAAATGCGTTTTTAAAGTATCACTAGCCACTTTCCCCTCCCCCAACACAAACTGACTATCGGCTAATAAAACAGAAACATTTCGGAACTTTGTAGTCTGTACTTTATCTTCTAATACGTAATTATTTTTACTAAATATTTGATGCACACCTGCCATAGGCAAACTATCATAACCAAGCCCTAATCCCGCATGCCCCTGAGTATCAAGGTCAATAATTAAAGTTTTATACCCAGCCCGACCCCACTCTGCAGCCAGATTTACAACTGTCGTTGTTTTACCTGTCCCCCCTTTTCTATTTGCTACCACTAAAATCATTTTTTCACCTCAATTTACTTTATTTAACACGGTAGATAACCAAAAAGCAGGACTATCGGTATCAGGCCAAACAGACACACTTGGTGTTAAAGCCATAAGCACCTGTAATACTGCTGTGTGCATATGTTCACATTGTTTCAAATTAATTTTCCCTTTTGGAGTGAGTAAAATCCATTCTAATAATGCCTCAGCCTCCTCAACAGAACACTCGCCCTCAATGATCGCAACAGTTTTTTTATATTCGATACTCATAACACTAGCTCCTTGAGATTAAGAACCAATAACACACGCCCATCACCAAGAAGGGCAGTGCCTGAATACTCCTTATATGAAGCCATAACACCTTCTAAAGGTTTTAAGATAATATCAATGCCCTCATGAAACTCATCAATCACCAATCCTATTTGTTCACCATTCATCGTGATAACTAATATTGCTTCTTCATCATCCCGCGCGCCTTGCTCTTCTAACCCTAATAAATCACGCATTCTAAGCAAAGGAACTAATGTGTTTCTCATCATAATCACTTCATCATGCTTGACTTTTTTAATCTCTTTTCTTGACACCCTGACAGTTTCAGTAATGACATCCATGTAGATACCGTAATTTTGCCCCCCCACTTCGACCATCATGACGCGACTAATGGCCATTGATAAAGGCAACCTCAATCTAATCGATGTTCCTTTTCCCAGCTCACTAGAGACATCTATACTCCCTCCCGCCCTTGAAATAACTGTTCGTACCACATCCATTCCAACCCCTCGACCAGAGAGATCCGAAACTTCTTCTGCAGTTGATAGGCCGGGGGCAAAGATAAGTTGCAAGACTTCTTTCTCAGAGATTTTTTCTAACTGTTCTTCTGTTATCACGCCATTTTCATAGGCTTTTTGTTTGATAAGCTCTGTATCTATCCCTTTACCATCATCAATAATATCAATTTGTACTTGGTCATCCAGTTGAGTTGCTCGAAGCGTAATCGTCCCTGTTGCTGGCTTACCTGCGGCAACACGCACATCAGCAGTTTCTAAACCATGATCCAGACTATTTCTAACAATATGAATCAGTGGGTCGGGCAATTCTTCTACAATATTTTTATCTGCCTCTGTTTCTTCACCTTCAATAAGCAAATTAATTTTTTTACCTAATTTACGAGACAAATCTCTAACTAATCTTGGAAAACGTTGAAATACACTTGAGATAGGTACCATACGCACTTGCATCATGGCACTTTGTAACTCTTCTGATAAGCGGTTAATAACAGCGTACTGTGCCTTTATTTCTTTTGCCAACGGTCTGACAGCAAATTCCTCTTCTGCTCGCTTGGCTAAAAATGGCAGAGCATTTTTAGCCACCACCAATTCCCCCACTAAGTCCATTAAGCTATCGATCCGAGTTTGATCAACTTTTATAACCTTATTCTTAGTTCTTGATGGGTACTGTTTATTTAAAGATTCTGTCGAGGCTCCCAGTTTGTTTTCATCCCCCCTTTGCGGATCATCAGCTAACTCATCTAACGCTGGTTTTACCACTGCACAGGCATAATTAGAAAGAAAATGACAAAAATGTACTGTTGATTTCTCTTGTAAACTTTTTTCAACCGCTTCTTGTAAATCAACTAATTGATCTTGCCAGTTTTTTTGCACAAACAAACGCTGTAATACGGTATGAACAGAGCTTATCCGTCCTTCAATTAATTCTGCTTCACAAGGTAAACCCAAAATATTTAATTGTAATTGAATTAATTCATCCGCGGCCTGGTCCTTTCTTGATCTTATTGGCTCATTAACAATTTGCTTTTCTTCAGTAATTGTTACGGTCTTATCCGAAGGTTTAACCTCATAAATACCCTGAGTTATCGTTTCAAGTAGTGCAGGTATTAAGGATACCTGCTGATTATTTTTTGCTAACAAACTCTGTATCCATAACAATGCAGAACTCTGAATTAACGCATGACTATTCATTGCAATAACGGGTTTGATGAGTACACTTAATTGAGTCCAATCATTACTTTCAACCGCAGTTTTTGCATCCTGATAAAGCAGACTAAATAACTCAGATTCACCTAGCTCACCAGCAGGAAAGATTAAACAATCAGCGGATAAAGTACAGAGCTTAATCTGTTCATCAACATAACGAAGCTGGTACCGAATTTCTTCTTCTGTAGCGACAAGCAAAATATTAAAAAAAACATTACAATGAAATGGATCGATTAAATCAGGTTCTGGCCAATCTTCATTGGCTAAGACTTCAAACCAAACTAAACCGTCTAGTGCTAATACAGTATGAATGGGATCATCACCTGTAAAAAAACAATTTTCTTCAGGTCTATACTCAATACTTATTAATTGCTTATGAGATAAACCTTGCTCATCAAAGCACTGCCTACGTATTTCATCACTTATATGACTTATCCATTCAGGGGCACTGCTCTGTTGTGTTTCAGGTATCAGCTGATTGTTCTTATTTTCCTCAACAGTTACGCCCAAATATGATCGCAAAGTGGCGGTTTTTTTTTGACTAATTGATTCTGCATTATCAGGTAGCAGCAAACAATTTTCTAGACTATCTAGCCATAGATTTATTTGATCCATCACCTCCAAAAAAAGGTCAACTAACTCGGCTGAAAGAGTAAGCTCACCCGATCGAATCAGATCTAATAAATCTTCAGCAGCATGAACCACTCGTGTTAGCGGCATTATCTCAAATAAACCAGATGCTCCCTTGATCGTATGTATAGACCGAAACAGGTCATTTAAAACCTCACTATCATCCGGGGATTTCTCTAACTGTAAAAAACACAGGCCTGCTGTTTCTAAATTTTCTCGGGACTCAGATAAAAATGCCTCTAACATAGGATCCATTAGCACACCTCCCCTACCAATAAAGCAGCCTTAATTTGTAATTCAACCGGATTAGCAGGCTTAACTATATAAAGGTTTGCACCTGATAAATAAGCCGCATCCTTATCCCTTACTTTATCTTCTGTACTTACCATAATGACTGGAATACCACGTAGTTCTGATGTTACGCGCATTTCCTTAACTAAACTATAGCCATCCATTTTCGGCATATTGACATCGACTAGCATTAAGTCAAATGACTTACATAAGGATTTTTCTAATGCTTCAACCCCATTTTCGGCCTCCTCAACAGCAAACCCCAATTCTTCCATTAATTTACGGTGATACATTCGAACCGTCATGGCATCATCAACAATTAATATCTGTTTCATTTTCGACCTCTCTTTTTCCTATATTGGCTTTTGATAAGCAATAGCCCTTGGAAACTTTTTCACCTTAAATAAAGGTGAAATACGACTCATAGACTCTGAATGCCCCAGAAAAATAAAACCACCTGGATTAAGTGCATCAAAAAATACTTCTGCCGCCTGCCGCCTTGATTCATCATCAAAATAAATTAAAAGGTTTCGACAAAAAATAATATCAATGCCTCGAATTTTTTTACAATGAACAGAGTCTGAAAGATTCACTTGAGTAAAGGTGATAGCGCCTCTTAAATCATTACATATTTGAAAAGAACCATCATTTCTCTTGATAAAGTATTTTTTAAGCAATCGCATGGGCAGTTTTTGAATTGACCGTTCACTGTATATTCCTTTATTACACTTATCTAAAACATGACTATCAATATCTGAAGCCATGATTTCAATATCCACATCCTCTATCATCGACCAATTCTCAATTAAATAGATAGCAATTGAATAGGGCTCTTCCCCCGTACTTGATGGGACTGACCAGATTCTGATAGGCTTGGTTAATTTCTGCTTATGATTGACTACTTCAGTTAAAACCGATTCAACTAAGCATTGAAACTGATATTCTTCTCGGTAAAAATAAGTCTCATTAACAGTCATACTATTAATAAGATGTTGCAACTCTTCTCCAGAAGCCTGAAAACGAACAAATGAAAAATATGTTTTAAAATCAGTTTTACCCGTTTGCTTCATCCTTTCTACAATTCGTTTATCAACAAAATAATGTTTAGTACTTTCAAATCTAATGCCTGTTTTTCTATAAAAAAAGTCACGAAATATCGCAAACTCACCATTTGTAATGTCTGGATAGTTTTGCTCTTGTTTTTGTCTAGCAACTGAAGTCATATCAATTTCCTTGTATCCGTGCTATCGCCATATCAATAGCAAAACATAAATAATCTTCCCCGATAAACCGCTGTTTTAATCTTTCTAACTCAGGTAACATATCGAGTGTTCCGACTTCAGCCAATCGATCGACAGCCGTTGCCAATACATTAATATGCTGCTCTTTATTAACAACACTAATTAACCATTCAGGTGTTTTTGAATGGGCTAATTTTTGTAAAATATCAATGGCAAAAATACGCATATCAGAGTCTAAATCATTTAACAGTTCCTCAATATGCTCAGCAACACCATCAGGCTTTGATTGCAAAATTTCTATTGCACCATTCCTAAGCCCTGCATTTTCAGAATGCAATAGATCTAAAAGTCCATCAATAACAGGTTCACCACCTATATGTTGTAAGCTATCAAAAAGAGCTTCCCTCTCTGCAACTTCAGGCTCCTTCCCTAATAAATCAAATAAATATCCAGTTGCCTCTGGGTATTCTGATAAATCTCGTATTGCCCAACGCCTTTCAGATAAGGTTTCAGAATTGAGCTGTTCAATCAAGCCTTCATAATCTCGCTTCTTGAAACGTTCCTCATTTTCTAACTCAAGCTGATGCCGCTCTTCTACCTTGATATATTGTTTTAAAGCCATGATTCCCCCTCAACTCCCTATACCCAGTCAATAAGCTGTCTAGCTATTTGTTTAGCAGGTAAAACTTTATCTGCTCCGTTTAAAGCAATTAATTCTTTAGGCATACCAAATACGACGGCACTATTTTCTGATTCAGCAATCGATCTAGCCCCCCGGTTGTTTAGTTCCGCCATCGATTTTGCCCCATCATTTCCCATGCCTGTTAACTGGACACAAATAATTTTTTTTGGCTCTAATAATGAGGCGACTGTATCAACCATTAATTCAACACTTGGATGCCATAAATATTGCTTGTTTACAGGAATACTGGTTGCCATTATTTTATTGCCACGTTTGATTATTTTTACGTCAGCATCACCTTTAGCAATATAAATATTTGCAGGTAAAAGCTCGACAGCCCGATCAACTTCAGAAACAGGAAGTACACATAACTTATTTAACCGCTGTGAAAACACCTGAGTAAATCGACTAGGCATGTGTTGCGCAATTAAGATTGGGACTGAAAAGTCAGCCGGTAAGCTTGTTAATATTCTCTCTAATGTACTTGGCCCACCCGTTGAAACCCCTATCACAATTAAACGCCCATCAAAAATCAATTGTCTAGATGATTTTTTATGCTTAAGCTCTACTGGGGCAATGGTTTGTTTTATGGGTGTTGAGTTAGATTTATTAATCCGTGCTCTTGCAGCCGCTTTTACTTTGGCAACCAGCTCTTTTTCCACATCGTGAATATTAAGAGAAACGGTACCTCCAGGTTTAGTGACGAAATCAACTGCACCCATTTCCAACGCTTCAAAAGTAGCTAAAGCGCCTTTCTCAGTTAAAGAGGACACCATAACCACAGGGCATGGCATTTCTGTCATGATATGACTTAAGCAAACCAAGCCATCCATCACTGGCATATTAATATCCAAAGTAACGACATCTGGCTTAAATATTCTTATTTTTTCTAATCCTTCTTTTCCATTACGCGCAGTTTCAACCTGAAATCCTGGCGTTGATAAAAATATATGACTCAAATGTTTTCTCATTAAAGCAGAATCATCAATAATTAAAACCTTTTTGGACATACTCATTCCTTATCTATCACTGTTTATAGCAACTCACCATCCCATCTAAAAAAGCCCCCTTCAATAAGAAGCGGTTGAGTTGGGAGGTTTTTGAAAAACTTAGGTTCCGTTTCTATTTTATGCATCAATATGTATTTTTTAAGAAATTTAGCGCCTATAAACAAATCTATTCCTCTCTGATCTTTAACAAGAGAGAGGAAGGCTATCTCACATTGCTCCCAATAACTGTCTACTGTATTGAAGCTGATTAATATTAACTAGCATTTTTTTTAAACAGCGCATATGCAGAATAAACCATAGACTCATCTGCTGAGTGCACTGTGAATCAAAGCTACCTACTTCTCTAATATGGTTAATATACTGCTTCAAATCTGTCATCAGCAGCATCAGATCTTTTTTATAAAAATGATAATGACTATCCATGACATATAATTCAGTCTCTACTTCCAAGTCACTAAAATATGCAATTATTTCATCTTTTAAATCACAAAGAAGAGGTAGGAATAACTCATCAACCAATTTAGTTGACTTTTGAATATTAAGAAGTTTCTTGGCCGCAGTAATACTGACTACTGAGTCAGCCCTATTAACGGGCTGGCCTTTATATTCCTTAATATCAGCTAATACAGTAAGCTCATTAATCACTTCTAAAATTTTTTTATGATGGACGTCTAATCTCCCAACCCCAAGATGCCAGTCTATACGCCATTTCAATTCTTTCATTTTCACCCTCACGTTTAGAAACACTAACCCGCTAATTCTTCCTTTTCATTCTCACTTAATAATTCATGTACATCTAGGATCTGAATCATGCGATTACCACTATTTATATTCACCACATGCCCCATGATTCTTTTCTGATCCTCAGACATATTAGGCGCATCTTCAATTTGTCCTTTTGCAAACCGTAACACTTCAGAAACAGAGTCCATAACAAAGCCTGTTCGACCACCATTAATATTAAGAACGAGGACTCGTTGTCTATCATTAGCGACCATTCTCGGCAATCCAAACTGGGCCCGCATATCTAACACTGGGAGTACAGTGCCTCTTAAGTTAACCATACCCTCAATAAAGTCAGCTGTTTTAGGCACTTTATTCATTTCTTTCGGAACCCGTGTAATTTCTTGCACATCATCAATTGAAATTCCATACTCCTGTTCCATTAGTTGAAAAACAACCAATTGAATATCATCTTCTTCATCGACAGTTAAATCATCGTCCACCTCATTCATTTCTACCTCCTCGGCCTGAGCAGTAATAGCCTCTATAATGGCTGGATGCTCAAACAATGCTGAAACATTAAGAATGGAAACTAATCTAGCCCCTCCATCCAACTGACAAATAGCCGATATTTCATTTTCTTCTTTATTGTCGTGGATAAGTAAAGAAGGTACCCTCTCCTGCTCTTGTTTAGTAATCCGTAAAACCTCTCTCACATCATCAACAACGATGCCCACAGAATTTTTTTGAGTCGAATTCCCCAAAAGACTAACCACTAAAATACGGCTGTGTTCGTTTAGCTCAGTCTCTCTGAGGCAGAACATTCGCCTTAAACTCACCAGAGCCAGCAGCCGACCTCTTAAATTTATTAAACCTAAAACATGATCATCAGCCCCTGGAATTTTGGTTAATGAGTCAGGAAGGCGAACAATCTCTTCTACTTCTTGTAGATTAAAAGCATATTCCTGACTATCCACCTCAAAACTAACCAGCTGAATCGTATCATCAGCCTCATCATTGCTTTGTTCACTAGAAATAGAGCCCGCTAATTCACTGCCCAAATCGTTAACAGATGAATCAATCAATGAAGCAGAAAAAACCTCATTAACCACTGCTTCCACATCTAATAATTCAGTGAGAGAATCTGTTTCTTTATCTTTAATAACACTGGATAAATTACCAACCCCTATCGTTGATTGCACACCACTCGCACTCTCAATATTTTCTTTATCGACATTAAGTACCTGGCTAACACAATCAACAATCAAACCCACTGTTCGCCCAACATCAACCACGATAACGCGAGTCGCATCATCATGCTCAGTGGTGGGCAACTGCAACAAGGTTCTTAAATCAAGAATAGGTAAAACAACCCCACGTAAATTAGCTAACCCAACCAATGCAACTGGTGTTAAAGGCACACTAACAATACGAGGAACACGGATAATTTCTTTCACCAACATCATTTCAATGCCAAAACACTGCTCAGCTATATTAAAAGTGACATATTGCTCTCCATTATCTTCTAAAATATCATCGACGGCATGTTGCTCTAAAGCTAAGGCAGCAGACATAATATTCCCCCTTATTTCAATTAATTAAGCAGTTTGTAATTCATCAGCCATTGAAGCGATCTCTTCAATGGCTCTCGCAATTTGAGCCATTCCCTGCTCTTGCTGCTGCGCTGCGGTAGCTGCTTGCTCTGTCGCACTACTTGCCTGTTCTGCTGCGGCCGAGATTTCCTCTAAACCCTCTTTCACCTCTGCAACTGAAGTGGCGGCCTCCTTAGCCCCATTTTGAACAGCTTCAGCAACGGCCAACAAATTTCCAGTCATATTGGCTAATGTATCTAGCTCTCTTAATGAGCCATTTGCTCTTCCTATAACGGTTACCACTTCTGATTCATTTTTCTCTAAAACAACACGAACACCGCCCAATTGATCACCAATCACCTCAAAACGATTACCAATTTGTTCCGCACTTTCAGCTGCATCATTAGCTAAATTCTGAATATCTGTCGACACCACGGCAAAGCCTTTACCATATTCACCCGCTCTTGCCGCTTCAACCGCCCCATTTACCGCTAACATATTAGTTTGAATTGCTAAATTGGCTATATTAGAAATGATTTTGCTTGCTTTCTTTGTAATTTGAGACAAGTCACCGACCGAACCAATATATTTATTAATACTATCTACCGTCTCATCAAGACCTTTAGAAACCGCCTTGATACTTTCCTGATTCAGCTTAACTAACTTATCGGCATTACGACATTTATCTGCGGCACCTTCAGCACGAGAAGAGATATTAGTTGCGGCTTCATCAATCTGTGACATATTGGCAGCACCTTGCTCTACCGCAGCAGACTGTTGCTCAGAGCCTTTATTAATTTCATCAACTGCTTTAAGAATTTCCGCAGCTGATTGATTAATTTCTTCCATACAGGAAGACAATGTTTCAGCTGTTGCAGCAACATCCTCAGAACTCTTGGCTATATCAGTACTATTTTTTAACTCTTCAGCTAATTCTTCTAAATTTTGAGCCATATGTTCAGCATCTGACAATGTCTGAGCTTGTTGCTCCAGTGTTTTTAAGGATTCTTCACACGCCGCTGACTGTTGCTCTGACGCAGCGGATATTTCAGACGCTGCTTTTTCTGCTTCCAGTAAAGTAGACTCTAACTGTTTTGCTGTTTCATTAACAAATTTCGCATCTTCTTTAAAAGCATCCGCAGCTGAAATAAACTCTTCCATTTGTCCCATCACCGCTTCTGATTTCTCTTTTTCTGATGTTGCCACCTCTGCCGCTTGTGTCACCCCCTCAGCCACTTCTTTTGCCCCTTGCTGGAACTGTACAACTAACTCTTGTATCGCTGTTGCACTCTTTTCAGATTGCTCCGCTAAGGTTCTTACCGCATCCGCGACAACAGCAAAACCTTTACCATGCTTACCCGCCCTTCCCGCTTCAATCGCTGCATTTAAAGCTAATAAATTAATTTGATCTGCGATACCAATAACCGCTTTAGCAGATTCATCAATTTTATTAACCTGTTCTTGCATTGCCGTTGCTTGCTCCGCACAATTATATTGCCGCGTTGCAACATTACTAACGACCTCAACGACCCCTGCAAGATCCGTATTTAGTGATTGAATCCGTTGAGACAAGTCGTCTACTTCTGAGCGCGCATTACCTGTAAGGTTGACTTGCTCATTAACTTGAGACGTGATGTTTACTATTGCTGAAAGACTTTGATCACTGGATGTAGAGGCTTGTTCAGCGCCACTAGCTACTTGGTTGGAGGCTGAGCTTAATTCTTCTTGTGCCGCCGAAGCTTCAGTAATACTACTGGCTAAGTCAGCACTTAGCCCAGCCATTTTTTCAGCTGCTTGTTGTTGTTTTGCTAATGTTCTCGCTTTTTTTCTAGCAACATCAGCCTCTTTTTTTTGTTGCACGGCTTGTGAACTATTTAACTCTTCCTGCTCATATGGTTTACTTTTCATCAACATGACTGGCTACCTTCTTAGTTGTTGTTTTTACATTGCTAACGCATGGTTATTTAATGTGTGTTGTGTTGTATTTTATGATTAGCATGAGACCTTTTTTTCTCTATTGGAAAAACTGAAAAATCTCCTTCAAACTCAGCATCAAGCGGAATTTCATTTAACTTTATCTTCACAACATCATTCCCCTTATCATCGTTAAAGATTATTAAATGGCCCACCGTTATCCAGTCTTTCTTTCCCTTGATAAATGGATTAGGTTTGCAGTATGCAATGTTCATAATGCATTTCTCAGACATCATAGCTCCTCGTTATTATTTAACTTCAAAATTAAAAACCTGAATAGCTAGTTATTTATGCAGTTACCCTATATATTTTTTGAGTAGATACCCGATGTAAATCTCGCCAAAAAGTCATCAGCAACTTAACCCGCATCATATATAAAATAAACCATTCTCTTATCTCAGCAATACAAATAAGATCATCCACCTTATCAGTAGGAGCCCCTCGTAGATAACTGATTAAATCGCTTATGCTATCAAGATAATCTTGTTTAAATAATCGATATTGCCTACCTAATTTTCGACCACCTTGAGCCTCAAGAGTATTGATAATATCCAGAACAATAAAATTAAAATCATCCAGGTAGGGTAAAAACTCACTATCTACTACCTGTTTTAGCTTGAATGAATGACCCTCTATTTCATTATTTGATGCTGTATAAATTAATTTATTAATAATTAAGAACACCTGTCTATTATGTTGATCTAACTCATAAACATCTAGATTCCATCCTGCCATCCAATCTAATTCTTTCATTCTCATTCCCTAGGTTTTTTTGACTTAACTTCATCTTGTTCCTTTTTTATAAAAATACATAGGGAGAGCATCATTAAGACCATGGGATTTTTTCCCAATTTAAATAAACTAATACGCTGTAATAATTTATATTTATAAGCCGAGTCAAAAAACATTAACAATCTGATATAACAGGTACAAATGATATAACAGGTACAAATAATATAAAGGATGCAATCGATATACTCAATCACCCTCTCTCAGTACTAATATGAAAAACTATTACCCCAAAAAAAATAGAAAACACTTGAAATAAAATAAAATAAAATAAAATAAAATAAAAATAACACTGCCTTATCATAAATTTAAAGCTACTTAATAGAATAGGACATTAACTTGGGAAGTAATCCCATTAAAATAAGGATTTTTCCCTTAATTCTATTACTAGCTATGAGAGCCTGCTTATTAGATGCGCCAGCTAACGCCTCATGATAGATCTAGATATCAAAAATCGACTCTCGACTCCACAAGCTGATGCAGATAAGCTACCTCAAGGCGAGTACAAATATTTCCACAGCTATTAGGAATAAAACTTTAGCTTCCGTACACTATCTCGAATCCCTTCCCGACTCTCTAGAGACGAGTTTAACTCGCAAAAAAACATCAGCGAAAACTTACTTTTTCATTTATCTTCCAAATAACAAACCTTGACTGTCTAAATTTACATTTTATTATTACGTATAATTGGGGAACCCGTAGCGGCTTAAAATACGGATGCCAGCGAGATAAAATTCAAGTAGTTTAGACCTTACGCACTGATAAACTAAACGCTTACGAAAAAAATCATTTTAGATGCGCCACAGAGACGCTGAAAGTATTTGCTTTTAATCCTCTTTTCCAAAGAGGATTAAAAGCAATCAGAAGGCCAAACCCTGAGTCAATTGAACGTGCTTATGATAGCGCCACTATCAGTTTACTATCTCTGGCAAAATATCCAGTAATGTTAATCATGGGTTCAAACCTAAGTATTCATACTTTTTTTCAATAGTCTCTTGTAAGCCTAACAATATATCTTTATTTGAACCTGATAAAAAAGAGTCAAGAAAAGAAACAATTATTTCTTTCCGCTTTTTTTCAAAATGTTGAGGATTATCTTTTACTTCATGAAAAGCAACTTGATTATCAATGTTTTTTTGGATCCGTTCTAGTCTTTTAATATGAGGAACATTTTCAGTGATATTAAAAAATGATGCAATCATTTCCTGGCGCTTACGTTCAAACTGTTCCAGATCTGTTGTAGCAAGATTTTTAAGTTCAATATAATTATAATCAATCATTTTTATCTCCACTTTGTAAAAATAAACTTATGACAGTACTAGTCAGGTAACGGACTAATCTGATGGACAATTTAACCTGAACCCGTCATTTGAAATGAGAATTCTGGTTTTAAAACAATATGGAATAGAAAGTTCTAAAAAATCAATCATTCCCAATCTATTACACACTAAAAATTGATAGGCTTATATCTTCTTATAAAAATAAAAATAATGACAGGGAAAGCAACATTTTTAGTTCGGGCATATATCCTTTTTTTCAGAATTAAAGACAAATAAGGCTAACATATAAAGTCCACCGCCTATGCTTTTTATACGACTGCCTATTCTTTATTTTAGCAATAATACCTTCGCGCCCCCCCCTCATTGATCTTGTTTTGTATATAACATTGATATAAAAAGTCCTGATTATGTATAAGCTTCAGTCATTTTATTGGGGAAAGACTAAGAGATTAAATTACATGATTAAAATAAATTCATCTTTAGACGGAAGCTTATGGGTAATCAGCTGAAAATTTGGCTAGCTATTAAACAAAAGTACTCTAATGCATACAGAATAGAGTTCACTCAGTTTCTGAATTTATAGCGAGTTTTTTGTTGTCAACAAGGTACTGAAACAGGTGCATAGCAAACTCTGCAATGATTTCAACAACATACCCTCGGCAAAAAAACAGCCGTTAGAAACTCACAACAGAGGCCATGTGAAGTATAACTTTCCAAAGTGTCATTCAGGACAATAGCACAGGTTAAAAATGACTTCTTCCCAAGCTTAATTGGTACAAGCTAGGTAAGCTATAAGAAACCTCAACTAAAAACAACTTATATTGAGTTTTAAAATGAACGTAGCAACTGAAATTTTAAAGAATGTACAGGTGAAATCTCACGTCATCTCTAAAATAATTGAATATATGCCTGAGGGTACAATTATTACTGATGCTGATCTAAATATTATTATGTTTAATCCCGCCTTCAAAAAACTCTGTGGATTTCAGGAAAAAGAAATTATCAACCAGCATATCAGAATCATTTCATCTGGCTGGTATGATCCAATCTTCTACCGAAATATGTGGCGTGATATTAAATTAAATGGTTATTGGCAAGGTGAAATAAGAAATAAAACCAAGCAAGGAAAGGCTTATCTAGCTTGGCTTCAAATTGTTGCGATTACCGATGATAATAATAGTATCACCCACTACATGGCTATGCTACGAGATGTCACAGAAAGAAAAGAAGAAGAAAATCGCTTATTTAATTTAGCTAATTTTGACCCTCTCACGGGGTTGGCAAATAGAGCCTTTGCTGAACTTAGGTTTACTGAATCGATTGAAAAGGCATTAACAAGAAATATCTCGCTTACTATTTATTTTATTGATCTGGATCGATTTAAACCTATAAATGATAGTTTTGGGCATAAAGCAGGCGATATATTATTAACAGCGGTGGCGGATAGATTGCGACATACCATTCGCGATTGTGACTTGGTTGCCCGTATTGGTGGAGATGAATTTGTCATTTTGCTAGAAAATCTAACTTATGACCAAAGTTACCGTAAAGCCAGTGAGATGTCTAAATCCATCTCTCACCCTTACATGATAAATGATAATGAAGTTTATATTAGCTCCTGCATCGGTATTAGCACTTTTCCTAATGATGGTGATGATATGGAAACCCTTATTAGCAAAGCAGATGCAGCCATGTATAACGTTAAAAAGAATGGTAAAGATGGCTTTAGTTTTTTTTCTGATGAAATGCAACGTAATGCAGCAGAAAGATACACCATGGAATCTGAGTTAAGACATGCTATCGAACGGAATGAATTACAACTTCATTATCAACCTCAAGTAGATTTATTAACAGCTGAAATCATTGGTGCTGAAGCTCTACTACGCTGGAATTCTAAAAAACTAGGCCCTGTATCACCTGCAAAATTCATCCCTCTTGCAGAAGAAACAGGATTAATCATTGACATTGGTACGTGGGTTTTCGAGCAAGCAGCTAAACAACGTAAAGAATGGCTTAATCTCGTTGCTCCCCACTTTAAATTAGCGGTCAACTTATCTGTTCACCAACTTTATATTGAAAACATTGCCAAACAATCTTTATCAATTGTACGTTTAGAGGGTTTATCAGCTAACAACTTAAGTATTGAAATAACTGAAAGTATCTTAATGGCTGACCCTGAAAAAGCTTCAAGCGTATTAACAGAACTCAAAGAAATGTCTTTTAGTGTCGCTCTTGATGACTTTGGAACAGGCTATTCATCATTAGCCTATTTACGTGAGTTTCATATAGATAAATTAAAGATTGATAAATCCTTTGTCGATAGCATACCGGGTGATAATGATAGTGAAACCATCATTGAAACTATTATTGCCATGAGTAAAAAAATGGGTTTAACAGTTATTGCAGAAGGTGCGGAAGAACTGGAACAAATACAATTTTTACAACATCATCAGTGCCATGAAATACAAGGCTATTATTGCTATAAACCCCTACCTCCAGATGAATTTGAACAGGCTTATAATGAGAAAAAAGGTTATTGCCCTAAGATTTTATCAAGTCTTCAACAATAATTTTTTAAAAGGTTTGGTGATTAAAATGAAAAAAAATAAAAGCTATACCCTTTTGATTATTGACGGTGACCCTGCTTTATGCTTATTAGCTAATAAAAAATTATCAGAAAATGGCTATCATATTTTGACAGCAAGTACGGGGGGAAAAGGCATTCAAGCAATTATCGAATACAACCCAGACTTAATCTTATTAGATTATGATCTCTCTGATATGACGGGTGTTGAAGTTTGTCACTCTATTCGAAACGCCTCCCCCCCCATTGATAAACCTGTTTTATTTATTACAGAAAAAAATGACTATCAATCCATCCAGAATGCCTATCAAGCAGGAGCAACAGACTTTTCTAATAAACCCATTAACTGGACAATATTAAATTACCGAATTCAATATTTACTCCGTAGTTACGAGATTTATTTATCCCTTATTTTCAGTGAAAACAGGTTAAAAAAAGCCCAAAAAATCGCCCGAATTGCTAATTGGGATTATAACCCTGTTGAACAATCATTTAATTGGTCTGATACTATTTATGAAATTTTAGGCGATTCATCCAAACAGATTCCACTTTCCAATATTTCACAATTTTTAAAGCGCGTGCCTGAAGCTGATATTGACTGTATTAAACAAGCACTAGAAGCCTGTCTTAATCATCAAGTAAATTTTGAAATAGAGCATAACTTAATCTCAGCGGATGGTTCTAACAAGATTATTTCTCACCTAGGTTGTGTTATTAAAAACGCTAGCAACCAGGTTATTGACTATATAGGTACCCTACAGGACATTACCGAACGTCGACATACCGAAGATAAAATCAGAGAACTGGCTTATTACGACTCATTAACGGGTCTAATGAATCGAAAATCCTTTTTAACAATACTTGATGAAATATTAATCATCAATAAACGATACAAGCTTCTATCAGCCCTGTTATTTATAGACTTAGATGATTTTAAACGCATCAATGATACCTTAGGGCATGACATTGGTGACTTATTGCTGCAAGATGTTGCTATCAGATTACAGCAATGCGTACGTACCGTAGAGCAGGAAAAAGAATACAAAACTAAAAGTAATCGAAAAATAAATAATTTACTGCACGATAAAGTATTCCGCATTGATACCCTTGATATCAACCGCTTTGACTTAGGGCGTTTAGGCGGGGATGAATTTACCGTCTTTTTATCCGATATCCTTAATGAAGAAATGGCTGGTAATGTAGCTAATCGTTTATTAAATGCCCTGGAACAGCCCTTTCATTTAGAGCAACATGAAATCTACATTTCTTTTAGTATTGGTATCGCTATCTCACCACATGATGGTGATAATATAAAAACCTTATTAAAAAATGCTGATACCGCAATGTATAGCGCAAAAAACCTTGGTAAAAATAATTACAAGTTTTATACCCAAGCAATGAATGAACATGCATTGTACCGACTAGAACTGGAACTAAAACTAAGAAATGCCATTAAAAATGATGAGTTATCACTGGTCTATCAACCTCAAGTCTGTTTACACACGGGTCGCCTAGTAGGGGCTGAAGCCTTAATGCGCTGGGATCATAAAATCCACGGTTCCATCTCCCCTAGTGAATTTATTCCCTTAGCAGAAGAAACAGGACAGATTTTAGCCATAGGTGACTGGCTATTCAAGCAGTTTAATAAAAACTTACAGCATTGGGAGTCGCTAGGCTTAATCCCGGATCACTTTAAACTGGCACTTAATGTAAGTGCCTTGCAATTTAATCAATCGAATATTATCCATGCTCTGTATACTTGTTTTTCTGATCGTCAATTAAATACACATGTTGCCTTTGAATTGACTGAATCTGTGCTAATGACAAATGCCGCCACTAATTTAATAACCCTACAGTCTCTTAGTGATAGTAATATTTCCTTATCCATTGATGATTTTGGTACGGGGTATTCCTCACTCAGTTATTTGCATCACTTCCCTGTTAGTACAATAAAAATTGATCGTACTTTTATTTTTGATATGAAAAAGGATAGTCACACAGAAATTATCAAGGCTATCATTGCAATGGCCAAGGGGATGGATATTAAAATTATTGCTGAAGGGATTGAGCAACAATGGCAAGCGGATATTCTTAAACAAGAAGGCTGTGATATTGGACAAGGATTTTTATTTCATCGACCATTAAGCATAGAAAGTTTTGAACATTTATTACAACAAGAAAAAAATTAATTATTGCCAGGGGCTAAAAATAGCGACAGTTTTTTCAGTGCTAAATTATAACCAACTTAATCAGAGCTTCAATAAGAAACCTCTGATTAAGATGTAGGCACTTTAATTTCAATGTAAGTCCCCGTACTCACTTTATTATGGATTATTTTTATAATCCCTCCAACCGCCCTTACCCGCTCTTTCATTCCCAAAAGTCCTGATCCACCTTGTTGTTTACCAGAATCATGCATTCCAATGCCATTATCACAGAGAGTTAATTTGAGTGTTTTTGCTCCACTGTCATTTAACACCTCTAAACAAATCACAACCTCTGTGGCTTTTGCATACTTGGAAATATTCGTTAACCCTTCTTGTAACGCACGGTAAAAAGTCAACATCACCTCCTCTGTTATACCGTTAATTTTCTCAATCAAATTAAGCTTTACTGTAATAGAGTGATTATGCATTTCCCAATCAGTAACCAACTCCTTTATTGCTGGAATTAAGCCTAACTGATCTAAGGTTGCCGTCCTTATTCGTCGCGTTGTAATTCTAAGCCTGGAAATCAATTGCACAGAGAGTTTATCAAGAGCCAAAAGTTGATTAAAAACCTCTTCATTACCTTTAATACTTTCAAGTGACTGTAAATAGGTGGTATCCATATGCATAGCGGTTAACAACTGCCCCATTTCATCATGCAATTCTCGCGCTAAGTAATGTCGCTCTTTCTCTTGAGAAGTAATGAGGTCTGCTAATAGCCTTTTATTTTTACTCTCAATTTCTTCCCTATAAAGTGCTAAATAAAAAATATTAACCGCCACTTTAAGTATAGAAATATCTTCCTTTCGCCATGCTCTTTTTATTTTTAAACGAGATAAAAATAAATAATTACACTCCTCCGTGCTATCTAGCCTTGGCACCAAAAGTAAGGATTTTATTCCTTTTTCCTTACATTTTAAATGACGCACAATAAGCTTGACAGACATATCATCAATATCATCAATTTTAATCACCCGCCTTGACCCTAATGCATGGCTTATACAAAGCAACTTATTATTGCTTGATTCTTTCGAATCATGTTCTTCCTCAGCCTCTACAGTCCATTGATGCGATTTATAAACATAAGCATTTTCATTAACCGCTAACAAACAACATTGGTCAACCAATAACTCTTCACCCAATAACATTAGACTTTCATTTATTGCCTTATTGATATTTTTCTTATCCGAACCCAGTACTTTTATGGCAATTTCAGAAATCAACTCCTCCATATGCAGTCGACGGATCAGTGCTGATTGCGTATTCTTATGCTGCGTTATATCACTTAAATGAGCAAAGTAATTTATTACCTCTCCTTGCTCATTTTTAATCTGACTAATACTTAGCCAGGAAAGAAATAAATCACCATTCTTTTTTCGGTCAGTCACTTCCCCTGACCACCGACCTGTTTCCAGTATTTCACCCCATAACTGCTCATAAAAAGACTTTCCTTGTCGCCCACTTTGCAGTATTACAGGGCTCTCACCAAGCAACTCATATTCTTCATAGCCTGTTAATATTTTAAATGCTTTATTAACCCTACAAATTATTCCCTTTTGATCAGTAATAACAATGGGCTCACTTGATTCAAAAACAGAATCAATTAAGCTTAATTGTTGATTAATCTTCTGATTAGAGATTAATTCAGCTTTAAGGGCTTTATTTGATGCTTCGGCCTCAGCAAGCGCTATAGTCAGTTTTTCTTCAGTGAGTCTTTGCTGACTGATATCTCTAGCTGCAGCAAATATACCTACCGTATCACCTACACTATTTCTATAAACCGAAGCGTTATACATAATGGGGGTAACCTGCCCATTTATATGTTTAATTTCTAAAAAGTAATCACGAATACTACCTTTTAGATACGTTTCTATATAAGCCTCTATCGCTCTTTGAGAGTCTGTAAAATAAGCAGAAAAGTCAGTCCCAATCAATTCATCTTTAGATAAGCCAGTCACCTCTTCTGTCGCAGAATTAACATCAGAAATGGATCCATCCATAGCAATAGTAATAAAAGGAGCTAGACTTGATTCTATTAGGCTTCTAGTATAGTGCTCCGTCTCAAAATCAACCTTTTTGTTTAATTGCTGAGTAATATCCCTGGCAATACCAAATAAACCGATAATATCCCCCTGAGTATTTTTAATGGGGTATTTTCGGTTATCAACCCAACCCTTATTACCCGCATTATCAATGATCGGTTGTATTTCTTTAACAACACTCAGCTCACTATTAAAAATTTTTTTTTCGAGCTGATAATATTGATCGGCCAACGGCTCAGAAAAAATTTCATAATCTGTTAAGCCGATTAAATCGGTGTATTTATCTGGTAAGTGAGTAATATTAAGCAGGGTTTGACTCGCGCCTGTAAAAACATGGTTACGGTCTTTAAAATAAATATAGTCATCCGTATTTTCAATCATTGCGTAAAAATTAGACAGCACAACCTGATCATTTAACTCATCTGTTAAAAGTATTGCATCTTCTAAAGCAAGCTCTAAAACCAGACCTTCAGGCCCCTTATTATCAACTTTTTTATAACAGATTCTGACACATTTTATTTTTCCACTTTTATGTCTAATTCTTAAATTTGTAACTCGAAAGGGTTGATTTTTTTCACCGTTAGAAAATAATATTTCAAGTAAATCACTATCACCTAAATGCACAATTTTTTCTAATGTAATCACCCTTCTAACAAAATCCTCAGCAGAGTATCCTAGCAGCAGTTCAACATCACCTGATATTGATTTAAGCACAATTTCATCGTGTAACAAATAGGTAAAAAATGTTTTAGGCATAAATAACTCTTCTTTAATGATGTATACGTCACATGGCTACAGATGCAATAGCGAGGCAAACCTGTTGATCTAGCTATTTAAAAAATTATCTATTATTGGGGGAGATTATTTGTTTCGGTCTCGGCCTGAAAGCCCAAAATAACTGGATCAATTAATCCCCATGACCCAATTGTTTTTCAAGTGTAGAAATTGATAGCTTAATTTCATCTAAGTATACCTTCCAGCTTTCATTTTCTTCACTAGCCACTTGAGTCGTGTCGAGTTCATCCAATGCTTCAGATATTTTACTGACTTTTCCCATGACCGCTCTATGTTCCTTTTTTACAGCTTCCGCTTTCTCATGATCAGATGGTTCATGGTACTCAACAGCTGGAGCAGATGCTTTTACAGCGTCTTGAATTGTTTTAGTGGTTATCGGCTTATCTTCTGCTTTAGCCTCTACAACCACTTTATCAAGTACTGATAATCGCTCACCCTTTGGTGCTTTGGCTAAAGCAATTAATTGTGGCGTACTAATTTCAGATAACGCTGACACGGTAAATGAAGAATTGTCTGACACATGTATTTGCTCAGTCTCCTCAGTTTCAATCAGCTCATCTTCATCTTCACCTACAACTGAAGAATCACTAATCACTTCACTATTGTCTACTCTTATGGGGGCTTCTGAACGGGATGATAGCTGAGATATCTGTACATTATCAACAACACCCGTTAACAATTCCTGTTGAACTTCTCCAGCCAAAGCCAGCTCATTAAGTCTGGATTTTTTTAAATGTAAAGCACTTTCACCCCATGCATAATATGAGTCAAAACCAAGCGCCTTATATGCTTTAGTATCTCTCATCTTATGACAAGCAATAATTGCTTTATCATGCCCTACCTTTAGCTGATGTAGTCCGTCTTTTACTTGTTGTTCTAATTCTTTAGCTCTCTCAACTGAGGGGAGCTGGTTAATGACTTCATTACTCATTTATGGTTACTTGCCTTATTCAGATTATAAAAATGGGTTGATTATAGGGGGATTGTAGCTATTTGGAGAAGAAAAGGAAACTAACACGTTTAATGCCCCCATCTTTGAGAGATAAAGTCCGTCGCATCTTCTATATTCAAATCTCTAGTCCCTCCCCCCGTACGCAAATAGAATTTTGTTTGTTTATTCTGTTTAAAAAATGCAGGGTGAGGTGATGGATTAACGATTAGTCTACAAACATCACGCCCATCAACACGATGAAACATCACATGGATATATTGGCAATACACTGCACCCAGGCTTGATGCAATAGTCGTCATTAAAAGTTGTTCATAACCATCACTATCTTTTCGACGCAATGTTGTAAAGTCTTCCTCTAAACCTAAAATTTCCCCATTATCAGCGACACCTATTAACAACGTCCCCCCACTATAACTATTTAAAAAACCAGCCAATGTTTTCATAACCACTGTTTCTAAATTTTTATTACTACTTTGTTGTTGATAATCCCAGCGAAATGAGGACTTAAATTCTAATAACGCCCCTTCCCCTTGCTGTATGGTTGACTTTAAATCACGTTGTAATTCTTCTGTTAATTGCTCAATTTGAGCCAGCTTGCTATGCAATCGTCTATAAACCCATGCCAGAATAATACCAAAGATAATCCCAACCTTGGCAATAAACCAGGTTTTTACGGGGGTATGGCCTTGTAAAGATTCTATGAATCGTTCGCTTATATAATTAAAAGCAGCTTTATTTTCAACCCCATGTTCATGATAGTAAACAAAGTCATAAAGTGGATAAAACACTAATACCCCGACAATCGCACCTATAAAAGCAGCTGACAGATAAAACCTGACTTGTAAATTTAATCGCCTAAGTAGTAACCCGACATATCTCTTCATATTATTTTATTTCTTGCTAGTAAGTATCTAAAGATATAAGAACGCTGTCGTTTCATAGTTTATAGTCCCCAAGCAATAGCAGCATGGTATTTCAAGTCATTTTTATCTGTGTCTGTGGTGTTGTATTCATTATGAAAACCTAGTTTTATCGCTAAGCCTTTATAAAACCCTAGTTTATGTGCCCATTCAAATGTTGTTACATTACGATATTCACCGGTATCTGTTACGGATGGATATAAAAAGTTATCAAACCTTAAAGACTGCTGTTCTGATACATGCCATTTCATATGTAGGCCCAACAGGCCTTCCATATCAATATCATTTTTAGGGTCTCTTACTTCATAAACACCACTCATCCCAACTCTACTAGCCAACTCAAATTGCTTGTTTTTTACAAATTGATAACCTGGCCCAGCGGCTAACCTGCCACGATAATCCCAGTCTTTAAACTGATCCCAATCCAACCCAGCATGAGCAAAATAAAACCATGGGGAGTCAGCTAATAGCCAATCTTTAAGCAGATCTATTTTAAATTGATTATCCGTGGTTTCATTTTCATCCTGTTTATAATGATAAACCGTCTTAAAGTCCCACCTCTCTTCATCATCTTCATAGTAGGCGCTTATTCCAGAGCGGAAACTTGCATTATTTGAAGGCCCTGATGCGCCATTGAATCCAAGGTCAATAGACCGGTCCCAATCAACCAGTAACCCTGAACCAAATACCCCCTTATCAAGCGGTTCGGTTATCATCTTTTTTTCAATTTTGGCTATTGCTAATGCATGTAAATCAATTGACTGTAGATTAGCAATTTTCCCCTTATCTATACTTAACTCACCTAAGGACGTATGTCTGACAATAAGTGACTCTTTACTTTGCTTGATAATAATAACATCCAAAGTATCACCATTATTTAACTGAATAACCTGACTAACACTCACCATAGGGAAGAAAGTGATTGTTAGTAATACATAAATACAAATTTTGTTCATGAATTTTTAAAGCGATCTAATTGAAATGCATCGTAGAAAATAATGATCATTGGGGATATACACGTTTGCCTATCAAATAAGTGTATCGATTAACATTAATCTAAGCTCTGCTTCCGTCATGGGCTTTGCAATTAGATAACCTTGCATCGCATCACAATGTAAATCGTGTAAAATTTTCTGTTGAATTTCCTGCTCTACCCCCATGGCAACCACAGATTTATTCAAACTTTTTGCTAATCCAATAATCGCCTGAACAACTGAGGTTTCATCATAACGGCTACCCAGCTGATGAATAAATTGAGTATCAATTTTAAATGTATCTATGGGTAACTGTTGCAGATAATTCAATGAGGTATAACCCGTTCCAAAATTATCTACGGCTAATTTAATCCCTTTACTATGTAACTGATTTAAAACTTTTTCTGTTCCTTTGATATTCTGCATTATTTCATTTTCTGCAATTTCAAAAACAAGAAACTCAGGGGTAAGTGAAAATTTTTCTAAAGTCTGCTCAATAAAGTAATTAAAGTTTTTCTGGCGTAATCTATATCCTGAAATGTTAAGCGACATATTTATCTTAGGTAAACCTTCGTTTATCCATTTTGCATAATCCTTGCAGACTTCGGTAAATACCCACTCTTCTAGCCCCTGAATTAATCCAGTCTCCTCAGCTAAAGGAATAAAAATTTCAGGAGAAATCATTTTGTTTTCAGCATTCTGCCAACGTAATAACACTTCAACAGCAATAATACGACGCTGCATATCCACTTGTGGCTGATAATAGACTTGCAATTCAGCATTATCAATAGCCACTTTAAGCTGCCTTTTCAATAACATTCTGTTATCTAGCCTCTGCTTATTATCTTTTTGCATTTGTTGCATGAAAAAACAATAATTATTACGCCCAGACTGTTTAGCATGATACATGGCAATATCTGCAAACTGTTTTAATTGCTCCTTACTCTCGGTATCCCCTGGATATAGGCTAATTCCAATACTGCTAGAAACAGATAATTCATGGTTATTACAAAAGAAAGGGGCTGAAAATGCTTTTAACATCTTTTGTGCCACTAACTCGGCATCCGAAGGTAATTCTATTGCATTTAAAATTAAAGTAAATTCATCGCCCCCTATTCGGCACAATGTATCATCTTCGCGGATAATCGAGTTCATCCGCTGAGTCACAGCAATTAGCAATTCATCCCCGGTATCATGACCCAGCGTATCATTTATTGCTTTAAAGTGATCCAGGTCAAAAAACATGATCGCTACATTTTTTTTCATTCTCTGAGCATGAGAAAGTTCAAGTTGCAGCCGATCATCAAACAACAATCTATTGGCTAATCCAGTTAAAGGATCATGAGTCGCCTGATGTTTAAATTTTTTATTTAGTTGTATTAATTCTGAAGTACGCTCAGCAACTGTTTTCTCTAACACTCTATCTTTACGTTGTATTTCATCCAGCATTTCATTAAAACTTCTAGTCAACTCACCCACTTCATCTTGCGAGATCACTTCAGCTCGGACCGAATAATTACTTAAGCTTGAAATTCTATTGGCTGTTCTGGTTAGTTTAAGAATCGGTTCTATAATTCGTTTTAGCAGAAAGCTAGACAGTAGCATCGTTAACAACATTGACAGTAGCGAAATCAAAACTGCAACGTAAACATATTGAAGATTATTTCGGTATAAATCACTCAAACTTGCTGTAATAAGTACTTTACCAATATTTTTATCTTTAAAATAAATCTCATGTTCAATCAAAATGTGCATTCGTAACCATTTACTTAAAGGCATCAATGATTTTTTTAAAGCGCTGTCATGATCAAAATTAAGATTATTATAACTAGCAAAAGTAGTCGTTGAATTCGTTATAATTTTTGCATTGATTATGCTGTTATCAGCCTTCAACGCAGCTAATATTTCTTCAGCGGCTGATGAGTCATCAAAAACAACGGAAGCCATACTATTAGTGGCAATGATCTCTGCTTGTATAGCCAAACGCATATTCATCTTTGACCATTCATTTTCTGAATTCAAATAGATAAAAAGACCCAATACCAAAAACAAAGAAAATCCGACTAAAAATGATGTTGCCAGCATTAATTTGTTTTTAATCGAATATGAACCTCGAGAAAGTAACTTAACCATTACTTGTCTCCCTTTGGCTTAACTACTTTTAGTAACCTTTGCAGTTTCGAACTTACCGCTAAACCTGCTTGATTAATAGCCTGTATGTTTGCTCTCATTTTGACTTTTCTTTGATCAAGATAAAACTCAATCATGCCACCTTGTGCAGAGAAATCCGTTTGACAGCCCAAGGTAAAGATTGGGGTATTCACTAATACAGGGTCTACTTTGCCCTGTGAAATATACAGAAAATCACACTGTGTTATTGATGGCCCCATCGGAATATCAATGATCTCAACCGGCCTGTTTAGAATTTCATCATGTTCTATGTTTTTTAAATGATAGGTAACCTTATCAGTCGAGTTGATACAGATTATAAATGGACCTTTCTTGACGGGCTTAGGCCAGATAATAAAATCTGCTAGGCGGGTAATGTATAAGGCTTTCAGTTTATATTCAAAATCAGCATCCACAGCAAAGCTGACTGAATTGGGAATAAATACCAACAGTAAAATAAATAGTTTTTGTTTCAGGTATTTTCTCATTCAATTAAATATTCAACTAGCTAAAGAGATTAATATCTATTCGATAAATATGACTCAGAATACGGGTATTTACATCAGTCAAAACCTACACTCCAGGTGGAGTATAGACTAAAATTCATAAGATAGTTTTAATCTTAATTCACGCGTATTACCTGGCAATGCGGGGTGTCCACCATTAATTAATTGCACATATTCATATTGAGCATTAAATACATCATAAAGACCTAGTCCTGCCTCCAACCCTTTGACTAAAACATTCTTATATCGAAAATAAGTATTGTAAATCCAGCTTGGGTCATGGTGTATTAAAGTATTGCCACTATATCCATAGCGGTCACTTGAAAAAATCAACGTATGGTTAAATGAGAGTGATTGGGTAATTGGCACATTATGATTAACTGACACTTTATGCGTTGGAAGACTAATATTCATCCGTTCATGAACAATATTGTCATTTGAATCCACTGCTTTAAATGCTTTGGAAGTATCTTCTATCGCCTGATAAAAACCATAATTAATCTTTAACTGTCCCCAGTTGCCATGCTGGTAACTCAACATGGCTTCAGTGCCCCAAGTAGAAAGTCTATCTGAATTTAAATAAAAGTCATCAAGGTTTTTATCAAAAGTGTATTCGAAAAAATGATCAACCTGATTATAAAAAAAGTTAACGGTGAGCCCTAAATTACGTTGAAATTGATAACCCAATTCAAGCTCATAGCTATAAGTCTTTTCAGGAACTAGCTGTTTTATTTGATTATTTGCCGCATGGTTTTGGTTATATTCAGCATTAAGCTGGTAATTACCCCCTGTCGGGGCATGAAAGGCCTGACTATAAAGTACCTTATAATGGAATTTATCAATTTTTTTGGTCAATGCGATACGTGGTGAGATATTAGACTCATATTCACTATACCAATCAAAGCGTAGACCACCGAGAATATTAACCCACTCCGTTTTATAGACGGCCTCTGCATAAGCACTATAATTACCAAATAGCGGTAATTCACCGTTAAAACTAGATTCATGATGCTGATAATCCTGAAACTGAAAGCTATTCCCTATCACCAGATAATGCCCAAGCTCGCTCGAATAGGTCGCTTTGGTATCAAATTTGTAATGATCTACAGATACTTTTTCCTGTAAATCATCATCTTTCCCCGAATTAATTGCTGTACGCTGCCAAGGTGTTTGATGAGAAAAATCAAAACCAGTATCTATTTTAAAATTATCATTAAATAAATGCTGATAGCTTAACTTTGATGCATAAGTAGCAAATCGGGTCCGTGTAAACGTCTCTGGTGGACTGATGGTATCTGCAAAGAAATCCCGACTATCAACGGTATATTCGTCAATCAGAAATTGTAACTTCAAGCCCTTATAGCGAACCTGGATATTACCAAGTAATGAGTTGAGCTGGTTATTCTCAGACATGTCAAAAGAATTCCCTTTGGCATCGTGATATATACGGTCACTACGATGACTTTCATTGAATTTCCCATAAAAACTGGCTTCTAGGTCATCCCATTGCTTACCTAATGTTATAACGGTATTTTTACTAGATTCACCGTGTTCAAAACGACCATAACTACCACTCACTTTCCCCCCATCAAGCTGACTCCCCTTTTTAGTGATAATATTAATAACACCCAATTCAGCAAAGTTGCCATGTAAAATAGAACCAGGGCCTCTAATAATTTCAATTCGATCAATATTTTCAACAGGAAAATGACTCCCGAAAGAAGTCGTTCCAAAACGTTGTTCAGTTAATATAATGCCATCAAGTAAGACAGATAGCTTACCCTCATCAGCCTGAACACCACGCACACCTAAACCAACCGTATTAAAAATAATACCCCCAAAATTAAAACCGGGGATTAATTCTAAAGCATCTATTAAATCCCTAGCGCCCATATTTAACAGTTCTTCACCACTGATCGTACTCACAATACTGGCAGCACTTTTTAAACATTCAGCTTGCTGTGAAGCACTCATAATAACAGGCACCTCCATCAATTCTTCCAGTTGAAAGTTTTCAACATTCCCTTCTGGATCGGAAAATTCCTCACAAGCTAGTTTATTTGAAGCAAAGCTAGAATTTGCCATTAAGAGCAACCCACAAAAAAAGCTAAGCTTTTGTTTTTTAAAAACTAAATCAATACTAATCATTTATCTCTTTATATATTACTGTGAGTGGATGGCAGAGACAGAACTAAAGGTATTACTAAGTATAATTACAATTGAACCTAGACTAACATAAAATTTTAATTTAAGGAGGCTCTGATTAAGTTGGTTAGAATTTAGCGCAGAAAAAACGGTCGCTATTTTTCACGAAGTGAGGCGTAATAGTCATTCTATTGCGCCGATCTTCGTGGAAAATATCGGCCGTTTTAGCAAGCTAAAAATAATTGGACTTGATCAGAGGTTCCTTAAGTTTCAATTACAAATGATTTCCCGATTCCCCACAAGCTTCAGCCAATGTCTAGAGACCGTATTATTGGGTAGTAATGAATAGTACCAGAATGCGTTCTTGGATAGGATTAATGTAGGCGCGTCCGCCCTCGGCGTGACATAAAATAATGGCTTTGCTATCTTCTAAAACTGCGGATTACCTCTGCGCTGAGGGCATAGATAGGGCTTAAGAGCTGCATTTTTTACTGAGCTGTGGTTTTTTATAGACTCGTTCTTTTTTATTTCTGTTCACTGAAGAATTAACGATTCAAATACAGACGGTTTAAGTGCAGGGTTAAACAAATATCCTTGATAGCAATCACAACCGGCATCATCAAGAATTCTAAGTTGCTCTTGCTCCTCAACACCTTCAGCAACAACGTGAGCATCTAACATTTTCGCCATTGAGACAATAGAATGGACAATTGCTAAATTTGATGGTTTTTCTGCAATTTTATCAATAAAACATTTATCAATTTTAAGTACATCAAGAGGAAATGAACTCAAGTACTTTAGGGATGAATACCCTGTACCAAAATCATCAATGGAAATACGGCAACCGATCGCTTTAATCTTATTAAGGCGGTCAGAAACCTTACTAAAATCACTAATTAATGCCGTTTCAGTTAATTCAATATCTAAATGTGAAGGTGTAATACCTGATGCTGAAATGATTAATGATAAATCATCCAGAAAATTCACATGCTCAAATTGAACAGAACTAATATTAACTGAAACAGTTTTCATTTCATTAAATAAACCAATTTCTTCCCATTGCTTTATTTTTGCACAGGCTTCTTTGATAACCCAGCGACCAAGATCCAATATAAGCCCTGAAGCTTCCGCAATAGGGATAAACTCGGTAGGTGAAATAAAGCCTAATTTATCACTCTGCCAACGAAGTAAAGCTTCAGCACCAATAATTTTACCCGATGAAATATCAATTTGTGGCTGATAAAACAATTCCAGCTCATCTAAAATAATCGATTGCCTTAACTCTATTTCAATTTGTAACTTCTTTTTAGCAAAATGCTCCATTTCTAGCTGAAAAAATTTAAAGGTACTGATTCCTTCAGCCTTAGCTTGATACATTGCCATATCTGCTTTACGAATCAAATTACTACAACAGACGCCATCCTCGGGGAAAACTGAGATTCCAATACTACTGGATACCTGAATTTCATACTCGTCAACACTTATAGGTTTCAAAAAATCTTGCTTAATTCGTAATGCTAATCGGGTAGCGACATCAATAGCCGTACAGTGGGCGTTATTAATGTCATCAATCCAGATAACAAACTCATCCCCGCCAAAACGCGAAATAATAGCATCCTCTCTCACAATTTCATTAAGGCGCCTAGAGAATTGAATTAATACCTCATCGCCAAACTTATGCCCCAAAGTATCATTAAATTTTTTGAAATCGTTAATATCTATATATAATAAAGCAGCAGATAGACCCAGTCTTTGCTGTTTAGAGATCGCTTGATCCACTTGTTTTTTAAAAAGAGGTCTATTCGGTAAATCAGTTAAATGATCTTGATACGCAAGGTATTCTATTCTGGCTTCTTGTGTTTTATGCTGACTTAAATCAGAAAAACTAGCAATGTAATGACTAATTTGACCCTTATCGTCTTTAACTGCCGTTATTGTTTCCCATTCTGGATAAATATGTCCATCTTTTCTTTTATTCCAAATTTCTCCCGTCCATTTCCCATGGATTAACAGAGATTTCCACATGCGAATGTAAAAAGATAATTCATGCTTCCCTGATGCCAATATTTTAGGTGTTTTACCCAACACCTCTTGCTCACTGTAACCCGTTATTTGGGTGAAGGCCGGGTTTATTTTAATAATCTCTTGTTCACTATTGGTAATGAGCATAGCATCAGAGCCTTCATTAAAAGCAGCATCTGATAATAAAAGAGCTTGTTCAAGTTTTTCCCCTCTCTCTATTTCATTTTGAAGCGCTTGTTTATACTGGCGTAATTGCTTTTCTTGAATAGAAAATCTTAAACAGTTATTAACCTTTGATGTTAATAACTGTTTATTGAACGGTTTTTCAATAACATCAATCGGGCCTTTATCTAATCCATGTAAGTGATCAAAACTCTGTTTTTTTGTACCTATTATAAAAATAATTTGAATATGTTTTGTTTTTTGATTGTCTCTTAACCGTCGAGCTAATTCCAAACCGCCAACATCAGTTATACTGACATCTAATAAGAATAGATCAAACTCATATTGTTTACATAAAGCCAGTGCATTGTTCGCAGAATCAGCCAGTATTAGTGTCTGCTCAGCATACATAAATATTTTTTCTAGTAAAAATATGTTATTTGCCATATCGTCAATCGCAAGTATATGACTTTTATTTTGATCTATTATCATTCCTTAGTAATTCCATATTTATAACATGGTTATAATATCAGTCTCAGGGTGTCATTCTCATCCTACAAAAAAATCCAAATGTGATGAAATGTGACTTTTCAAGGGGTGGTATTTTTTATCTGTTTGCTTAACAGTAGAATTTACGGTTACATATGGAACCTCTGATCAAGTCCAATTATTTTTAGCTTGCTAAATTTTAACCAACTTAATCAGAGCTTCCATATAGATCTGTCTTTTGATAAGACGAGTACTATCACCTTTTTTTGGTTTAATATGAATGATATAAATGTTGTCTTGGTAGAAGATGAAAACTCATTAAGAGAAAGTCTATCTGAACTACTTGAACTTTCTGGTATCTCAGTTAATGCGGTAGGAACAGCCATGGAATTCTATCAAGTCATCAATACAGACGGTTTTGATGTCGCTATTGTGGATATTGGCTTACCCGATCAATCAGGTCTTAAAATAGTTGAATTTCTACGAGAAAATACCAATATGGGGGTTATCTTACTAACAGCAAGGGGTTCTATTGCTGATCGAGTTGAAGGCTATAATTGTGGAGCAGATCATTTTTTTATAAAACCAGTTGATTGTAAAGTGCTGATTGCAGCCATTAAAAATTTACATACCCGACTTGTTAATAATGAGTCTAAATCAAATAAAAATATTAAGCGCTGGTGTTTAGATAAGACCTCATGGAAGCTTATTTGCCCAGAGGGCTATGAGGTTAAAATGACATCAAAAGAAATGTTATTTATGGAAACCATTATGGATGAAGCGGGGAAAAATATTGCCAGAGAAAAACTTATGCATTTCCTTGCTTATCCATCAACGGAATATGGAAGTCGATCAATGGACGCAATGCTCCGAAGATTAAGAAAAAAATGTGAAGAAGAGTTAAATAAAACCATACCTGTACAAACAGTACGTACGATTGGGTACTGTTTTTCATCCCCCGCAATTATTTTAAGGGGTAATTAAGTTGTTGCTTAAAGCGTTTGCTTTTCGGTCGACAATAATACAATGTATTTACTTATCCATTGCCCTTACAATCCCTGCCCCTTTTTCTAATACATTCGCCAGTGAAAAAACGCTTAACGCCCCCATTCAACTCAATACATTATCTAAAAAAGAACAGTCTTTTTTAGATACACAAAAGAACATCAGACTTTGTATCAATATGAGTAGAATGCCTCAGGAAGGGATTGACAACCAAGGTGAATACATGGGGTTATCAGCCGATATCAAGCAGTTAATAGCAAAAAAAATTGGCAAACCGATTATTACTATTCATGTTAATCAACAAAATCAACTTATTCCATACTTAATAGATGATAAATGTGATGCATTTTCTACGACTGAACGTCCTATAAATAATAATTTATTGAGTAGCAGTCAGGCTTATTTCCAAGATTCTATTTCAATAGCTATTGCTACTAATAAAACACCTATTTATAAGCTTGATTATTTACTTGATAAACACTTTGCAATCAATAAACATGCTGTTTTTTTTAACCGCTTATTAGATAAATACCCTGAAATACAATTTACCCCTGTGCATAATGCAAAAACAGGGTTGGCATTAGTCGCTACTGAACGCGTTTATGCCTATATTGATTCTCTGACTACACTAGCCTATCAAGCAAAAAAGAATGGTATGCTTGGAATAAAAACAGTCAGTTTTCTAGATAATAAAATTCACCACTATTACGTCATACAAAAAGAGAAAGATCTATTACTCAGCATTCTTAACAAAGCGATTGTATCAATAACAAAAACAGAAAAAAACACCATTATTAGCACTTGGGCCGGGATTAGTCATCAGCCAAATATTGCTAGCCCTCCTTTCTATTTATGGGGTTTCATACTGCTATCGTTAATACTCTTTATATGTTTAATTCTAGTCTTTAAAATAAAATATCAGAAAGTCTCTCTGCAACAATTATTGACAAAATCATTGCTAGAAAATAAACAACTAAATAACAATTTATTTGAAAAAGAAAAGTCAGAAAAACAAAGCATTCGCTTTGCTGAAATGTTTTCACATGAATACAGAACACCGGTTTCTATCATTAGTACTAATTTAGATATTCTAGAATTAAAAAATAACCAAAGCCCTCTGTATATTGAGTCTCAATTAACAAAGATGCGAGATGCCGTTTCTAAATTAATCATATTGGTCGAAACAGCTTTAGACAGAGAAAGTTTAGCAGCCACTAATTTGATAGCAGAAAAAGCTGATATAAATTTCATGCAGCTAATAGATGATGTGGCAAATGAGATGAGTATTAACTACCCTGAGAGAAAATTGTTAATTTATATGCCCGAAAAACACAGTATATTGTTTGGAGATATCAAACTTTTAAAAATAATGATCACTAATTTAATAGAAAACTCTTTTAAATATTCACATATTAAACAACCGGTTACTGTTAATATCAGGGCAGATAGTAACAGAATATTCATTACCGTTATTGATAAGGGAATAGGTATTCCCTCAGCAGATATAAAACATATTTTTGATAAATATCATCGTGCATCAAATACATCAAACGCATCAGGTATAGGTCTAGGCTTATACCTGAGCAGACTGATCGTTAATCAACATAAGGGTGATATTTCTGTCATTTGTCCACCTGAAGGTGGAACTCGAATAAAAATCGAATTACCTCTATAGGATATCTATATGAAGTGGAATATAAAAGAAAGTGACTTTGCTATTATCTCTTTAAATAATTTATTCATAATTATTATTTTAGCTATCAGTCATTATTTAATGGCTAAGTTTTCTTTATTACTAAATCTGGTCGATTTAAATGTAGGACTATTCTGGCCTGCTTCTGGATTAGCCGTTTTTTTTGTACTTCATTATGGGCTTAAGGTCCTTCCTGGCATATTTATTGGACAATTTATATTACTGATAGATTTAAATCATATTACTCTGGATTTAAAATATACCCAAGAGATAATGTTACTTGCTGTTCAAGCAATAAATGTTGTTGTTTTTATATTTATAGCCCACTTTATGGTTTTACGGTTTACCCTTTATCAAGGGAATATTTTGGATAAAACCAATCTTCCGAGATTGTTATTGGTAGGACCAGTTAGCTCTTTTCTTCCTATGTTAATAAGTATCTATTTATTAAATCATTCTGGTTTAATTTTAGATAAAGACATGATACTTTCGGGACTAGCGTGGTGGATTGGGGATAGCTCAGGCATAGCCATTTTTTTACCCTTTTTATTGTTAATGTTTAACAAACATGTCACTGCAATTCAAAAAATAACAGTCTTAGGGTCTGTTAGTATTTTGCTAATAGCAACTATTTATATGTTTAAACATGCTGAAACGCAACAAACGCACTATCAAGAAAATATATTAACGCACAGAGGAAAAGAACTAGCCCAAGAAATAAACAACAGAATACAGCAGTATAAACATTCTGCATTGCATTTGAGAGCTCATTTTAAAGAGGAGCAGCCCCTTTCCTTACAAAGTTTCAATCATTTTTCCAGTCTACTGTTAGAGGAAAACAATAGTATTAATCATCTTGAATGGGGCGTTTTTGTTGAAAATAAACAGCGTAAATTATTTGAAAAAAAAATGCAGGTGTTATATCAAAATAATTATAAAATCAAAGAGATAGGATCATTATTTGACTTGAAAACAGCTTCATTGAAAGAGCAATATTACCCCGTTAAATTTGTTTATCCATTTAGACAGAATAAAACTACTTTAGGAATTGATAGGTCAGCACAGCACGGTAATCTAAATAGTCTATTAATAGCCATTGATAGTGGCGAAGAAACATTAAATTACCAGTTACTGGACGCCGGCTATATTATCCTTTATACCCCATTTTATTTTAATCAACAAAGCCGTCCTTATTCAGAAAAGCAGTTTGCAGGTTATTTAACTCAAGCGATTGATATAAATATTTTATTTGATGATCTTCTGGATAATCCTATCTACCGACATATTCAATTAACCATCCATGATTCCTCTGATCAGACATCACAGATACTTTATACCAACAAAAAGAATGAAACCATTAAACTAAAGGCTAAGCATTCGTTTCAGATAGCAAATAAGGTGTGGCTTATCAACTTAGAATCTAATAATAATTTCCTATCTGATCGTAAAATATCAACTGCTGGGATTATTTTAATTGCAGGTTTAATCATCACATTGTTTATCATTTTTGTTTTACTGACATTAATTCGAAAGCAACTGCATATTCAGCAATTAGTCGATAACAAAAAAGAAATTGTAAAGGAATCCCTATCGCATCAAAGTCTACTGCATGCCACCTTTAACACGCACCAGGCTATTGTCATTACCGACCCAGAATATAATATCATCAGAGTCAATCGTGCTTTTTGTAATATTATGGGATATACCGAAGTAGAAGTCGTTGGCAAAAACCCAAAAATGTTTTCATCAGGACGACAATCAATCGATTTCTATAAAAATATGTGGTCTAAATTATTAGGCACAGGACGCTATGAAGGCGAAATTTGGAATCGACGTAAAAATGGAGAGATATTCCCTGAATATCAAACTATTTCGGAAATTAGAAATGATCAAGGCGAGATTCTTTATTATATTTCTATTTTTTCAGACATCACGATACTTAAGCAAAATGAAGAGAAAATACGGCATCAAGCTTTCTATGATCAGTTAACATTACTTCCTAACAAAATGTTGTTTCTTGATAGGTTAGATCAAGAAGTAGCGTATGCCCAGCGATTTGATGGTGTGGGTGCTTTGTTATTAATTGATATTGATAATTTCAAATTGATCAATGACTCATTAGGGCATCATTTTGGTGATGATGTTTTGATAGAACTTGGACACCGTCTTGCTGCAATATTACGGGGGACTGATACCGTCGCTCACCTTGGCGGTGATGATTTTATTGTGTTTATGCCAGTAGATAAAGATCGTGAAGCAAATGCCGAACAACATGCTAGGCTTGTTGCAGAAAAAATAATGACAGAAATTCAGAAGCCATTTTTTATTAATGATAAAAACTATGACTTAACTGTAAGCCTTGGCATAAGTTTTATTAAAAAGAACCAGAGTACTTCTTCAGATATTTTAAGACAGGCAGAAACTGCACTCTTTAAAGCCAAAGTGGCTGGAAAGGATTGCTTTTATTTTTTTCAGGATGAATCTTAAAACTAAAAGATGACAGCTTATTTTTATATACTTCGCGCAGTTACGGTTGCGGAATTTATTGCGAGTTGATTTTTATCGATAACAAGCTCTGTAACTGTTTCGGCAACACCGCTATCAACAACGCTGGCCTTTGTAAGGTATATCTTAAGGAGCCACCCGACCCTAATGATGTTTATATCATCAGAAGTTAAAACAAAATGAGAGTCTAGAATGCTGTAGAGCGGACTTCAGTCCACTATCATTTAACATAACGACCTTTATAGCGGACTAAAATCCGCTCTACAGTAGGCAACCTGTATTTGGTTTATAGCCATTAACAAAAATGACTTTATAGAGATTTATTGTTAATAATGATAGGCTACTGATATGGATAGAGGCATAGCAGCAGCAACATAACAACAAGTGATTTTTTTAAATTATCTTATGTCGTTAAGCGTATAACCGCTGAATCCATTCCTAATGTAATAAAGAGTAGAGTTTATTTCTAAACAGCTGATAGGTATAAATCATGATTCCAGCTACTTTTCAAATTGTCATTATCGGACTAATGATTCTAGTTCCAACCTGTCTAATCTATAAAAAAGCCGGCTTTAATCCTCTGTGGGGATTCTTAGTTTTTTTACCTGGATTAGGGATGCTATTAATATTCTTACAACTAGCATTCTTCACCTGGCCAAATTCTATTGAAAAAAGGGGAAGCTAATGATGGGATCACTATTTATAATACTCGTTGTTATCTTCACTATTTTTATGCTCTGGCTTGGCTCAATCATTCTGGAAAAAGCGGGCGTAGAAAAAATATGGGTTTTTTGCCTTCTCATCCCTTTGGTCAATATTCTTGCTGTTTGGGCTTTCGCCTTCTCAACCTGGCCAAATAAAGCCAGTCGGTTCGATTAGCGATAGTAACATGCGTCCGATTACGCTATCGCTAATCGGACCTACCATTTTAAGGTTTCACCCGTCTCCCCTTCCAGTAAGAATATACAACGGGGAAAATAAGTAACACGATAAACAGCGAAGATACTATTCCGCCAACCATCGGGGCAGCAATACGTTTCATCACATCAGAGCCTGCGCCTGTACTCCACAAGATGGGTAATAAACCAATAAATGAAGCCAAACTAGTCATTAACATTGGTCTTATACGCTGGCTTGCACCTGCAATAATTGCTCTAGTAAGATCCGCGTTTGTTTGCAACTGATTATCTTTTTTATGTTGCTGATAACTTAAATCCAGATAAAGCATCATCAACACCCCCATTTCAGCAGCTAACCCTGCCAGTGCAATCATGCCGACCCATACGGCAATGCTCATATTATAATCCAGCAGATACAATAACCAAACCGCGCCAGTTAATGAAAAGGGAATGGTCACTAATATAATAAGGGCCTCTGCCATTGAACCATGATTGATATAAAGCAGAATAAAAATAATCAATAGGGTTAAGGGTACCAATAGCATTAATTTTGATTTTGCTCGTTCAAAATACTTGAATTGACCCGCCCATGCCACACGCACGCCTTGCGGAATATTCGCCTTTTCACTAATGACCTGTTTGGCAGCGGTGACATAGTCAACAATCCCCTGGTTTTTAACATCAACAAAAACAAAGGTCACCAGCTGACCATCTTCATTACGTAACATGGGGGGGCCTGTTTCAAACTTTAGCTCCGCCAATTGAGTAATGGGAATTTGAGCGCCACTCGCTGTGGGTATCCGTATACGCTGTAAAGCATCAGGGTTATCACGAAATTCACGTGCATAGCGTAGATTAATAGCATAGCGTTCGCGACCTTCAAATACTTTAGAAACGGTTAATCCACCGACAGCTGTCATCAATACTTCTTCAACATCATCGATAGTCAATCCATAGCGGGCAATTTTATTGCGATCAATATTAAAATCTAAAAAGTACCCTCCCGTCAGTCGCTCTGCGTAGATACTCCGAGTATAAGGTTGGGTACGCTTATCTTGCTGTAAAGCATGTTCTATATTAATGGCGGTTTTTTCTATCGTTGCCAGGTCATCACCAAACACTTTAATACCCAAGCTGGAACGAATACCCGTCGCTAACATTTCTGTCCGTGTTTGAATAGGCATCCACCAAATATTGGGCATACCCGGGTATTGCAATTGCTCATCCATTTCTGAGATTAATGTATCCCAGTCCATGCCCTCGCGCCATTGATCTTTGGGTTTTAAGGTGATGACGGTTTCCACCATTGACAGAGGCGCTGGATCTGTCGCACTGGTTGATCGGCCAATTTTTCCAAAGACCCTTTCCACTTCAGGGAACTGTTTTAATTGTCGATCCATTGTTTGCAACACTTTTCCCGCTTCTGTGATAGACATGCCAGGTAATGAGGTTGGCATATATAAGATACTGCCCTCATTTAACGGTGGCATAAATTCACTTCCCAATTTTAAAAAAACGGGGATTGTTGAAACTAAACCTAGTATTGATACTGCGATGACTGCCACACGCCAACGTAAAGCGAATCGTACAATAGGTTGATATAAGGCAATTAAAAATAGATTTAAAGCGCTTTGACCACTGCGTATCTTTCCACGAATCAATAAAACGGCTAAGGCAGGGGTTAAGGTGATGGCCAGTATGGCGGCAAATCCCATTGAATAGGTTTTTGTATAAGCCAGCGGTGCAAATAATCGTCCCTCAGTTCCCTCCAGTGCAAACACAGGCACAAAAGCCAAGGTAATAATCAATAACGAAAAGAAAATACTGGGGCCCACTTGCTGCATTGCTGAAATAATCACTGCTTGGCGACTTTTTTCAGCGGGATTACTTTCCAGTTGTTTATGGATATTGTCAATCATCACAATGGCCGCATCGACCATGGCGCCTATAGCGACGGCAATCCCCCCCAGAGACATAATATTGGCTGTTAACTGTTGTGCAGACAAAGGGATAAAAGCTAATAAAATGGCAACAGGCAGACTCAATATAACAATCAAGGAAGATCGAAAATGCATTAAAAAAAGTATGATAACGATTGAAACAATCAGGATTTCTTCAAGCAGGGTCAATTTAAGCGTATTAATCGCCTCGTCAATCAATCCGGAACGATCATAAGTTGTGATGATTTCTACCCCTTCAGGGAGACTGCTTTTAATCTCACTCAAGCGTTGTTTAATCCGCTTAATCACAGCTAATGCATCTTCACCATAGCGCATAATAACGATGCCACCGACCGTTTCACCTTCACCATCCAGCTCAGCCAAACCTCTACGCATTGCGGGTCCCATAGTGACTTTAGCAATATCTCGCACACTAACAGGTATACCCGTCTGACTCACAGATAAAGCAATGGCTTCTATATCTGCAATAGATTTAATATAACCTCGGCCTCGAATAAAATGCTCATGCCCTGCAATTTCCAGTACCCTGCCACCCACATCATTATTGGATCGTCGAATCGCTTTTGCTACCTGATTTAGGCTTAATCCATAATTGCTTAGTTTATTAGGGTCAACTGTAATTTGATATTCTTTCTCAAAACCACCAATCGCAGCGACTTCCGCCACCCCTTCGACCGACTCTAACCAATAGCGTAATTTATAATCTTGCAAGCTTCGCAAATCGGCAAGATTCTGTTTGCCCGATTTATCCACCAAGGCATATTGATAGACCCAGCCAACCCCAGTGGCATCAGGTCCTAGACTTGGTTGTACGCCATCAGGTAAATCCGATACAGCTGTATTAAGGTATTCCATCACCCTGGATCTTGCCCAGTAAATATCGGTGCCATCTTTAAAAATCACATAAACAAAGCTTAGCCCCATAAAACTTTGCCCACGCACGAACTTAACATTGGGGGCTGAAAGTAATGCGGTTGTCAGCGGATAAGTGATTTGGTCTTCAACCAGATCAGGACTACGGCCTGCCCATTCAGTGTAAATAATCACCTGTACATCAGATAAATCTGGAATAGCATCTAACGGTGTATTTAGTAATGATCGATAGCCCCAGCCAGCCAGAAGCAAGGTAATAATAACGGTTAAGACGGCATGCTGCGCACAGTAGCCAATAATTGAGGCAATAACACCCATTGGTTTTTGCTGATTTACCATTGTGCTAAGCCTGCTTTCAATTTACTTTCTGCTGCGATTAAAAAGTTTCCTGAAGTCACTACTATTTCACCATGCTCCAGTCCATCAAGCACCTCAATCATGTCATTATTACGCAACCCAGTTTTAATTTTTCTGGGTAATAATCGACCTTCACCTTTATCAATAAAGACAATACGTTGATCTCCTGAATAAATAACAGCCTGTTCGGGTACGATCATTCGTTCCCCCAGATCAACGTGTAAATCCATCTTGGCATACATATTAGGGCGTAATACTCCATCAGTATTATTAAGTTGCACTCTTATAACAGCACTATGCGTTAGCGGGTCCAGTACTGAGTCAATATAAGTTACTGGTGCCGTATATGAATGGTCAGGCAATTCTGGCAGTGTAACTGTTGCTTGCATACCCACTTTAAGCCAGGGTAAATCTGACTCATACACTTCACCTTCTACCCAAACCGTGGATAAATCAGCCAAACGTAATAATCTTGATCCTATTTTGGCAGCTGATCCCGCTACAATATTTTTTTCGATAATTGTGCCATTAACAGGCGATATGATCGGCAAATAATCTATTGCCCGTCCACGTTGCTGTATGGTTTTAATTTGAGCTGAATGAATCCCCCAACGCTTTAATCTTTTGTGTGCCGCTTTGCGCAAACCATGTGAATGGCTATGTTTTAATGCATCCAGATATTCATCTTGAGCTGAAACCAGTTCGGGACTATAGACGGTAAATAAAGTGTCGCCCTGATGTATCTGTTTACCTAAATAATCAGCCTTTAATTTACCTATCCAGGCATCATATTTAAGTGAAATATCAGTCATTTTTGACTGGTCATAACTGACTCTGGCAGCTGCATAGATAGTTTTTATCAAGGGTTGGCAGACCACTTCAGTGGTCGTTACACCAATCAACTGCCTACGATAGTTATCAACTTTTAATATTGGTATTTTTTGTTCTGAAACTGAGGCTTCTTTGGTTTGTTGCGTTAGCTTACTGGGTGTTGCCTGCTCAAGTTTCACACCACGACGGCTGGTATTCATATCAAATAAGGCTTCAGCTTTTCCCTGTTGTGCTGATTCAAGGGTAATATATAGCGGCCAGCTACCATTCATAGGCAATGAATAATGACCTTGATAAAGACCAGTCTGCAAATTTTCTATACTGACTTGTTCACGCATAGCTTGCATAGACCCCATCGCCGGCATTTCAGCATAGACATCCAGCTTTACATGGGTGACTGGCTGGTCGCTATTATCTCTAATCGCCAAGGTTAATTGGTTATTACCAATTTTAGGTTTTTCCGGATTAAGTTTTATCTGTATTTGATAATTCCCTACCAGATGAGTCTGCCCTATCGCTTGCAATTTAACGGTGGTTTCTGTCGATTGATTAACAAAAATAGTCGCTAGAGCTATTAATAAGAATGCAACGAGAACCAAGCTTAATTTGTTGACTGTTTTCATTGTGCGATGCCTCCTTTTTGTTGCAGTGTCGACAAGGAAGCTATAATTCCTACCGCCTGTTCAAGCTCAGCAAAGCGTTGATGCACATTCGCTAAAGCCCGTTCTGTTTCCAATTTTGTTTGCAATCGATCTTTCTTACTATTGATTAAGCTTAAAAAGCCCCCCTTGCCAGACTGATAATCAGCGTTTGCTGCCACTACCTTTTCATCTGCTAATGGAGATAACTGCTGACGATACAAGTGCAAAACATGCAAACTTTCCTCTACAAGCGCATAAGCAATAGTCAATTCTTGTTTAATCTGAGCTTGTAAATCCATCTGCTGCCAATTGGCTTGCTGGCTATTGGCTTTAGCTTCTTGTTCAGCCGCTCTTCGCTTGCTTTGATCCAAAGGTATATTGATGCCGACACCAATATTAAATCGCTTATCCTCATTATCCCAAAGGCTGTTGTACCCTGCTGAGAGCTTAAGATCGGGATAGTAGGCTAATGCGGCCAGATTGGCTTCCGATTGATGTCCCTTAATATTAGCGGCAATAGCTTTTAGCTCTGGGCGAGCATTCATAGCTTGGAGTTGTAATGGCTCAAGCTCTGGTAATTTATTGATTTCACTCAGTTGCTGAGGAATGGCTAAAGGCGTATCGACGGGGCGGTTTAGTAATGTATTCAATTGTGCCAACCGTGTTTTTCTTTTCCGCTGTAAAATAACAGATTGATGTTTGAGTTGTACTAATTGCATCTCTGCACGTAAAACATCCTGTTTAGCTGCTCGGCCTGTACTGTATTGAGTCATAGCAATATCACGAAACTCTTTTAATAGGCCATGCTTTAGCTTATCAATGGCAATCGCCTGATGAATAAAATACCAATCAGCAAATAAAGACTTTGCGGCGCTTGCCAGTAATAATTGTATCCCTGCAATATCTTGTTGTCTGGTTTCAGCTTTATATTCAGCCGCTTTAGCTCGCAAATGTAATTTACCCGGGAACGGTAATTTTTGTGAAATTTCAAACCGTTGTCCAAATTCAGTTTTCCTACCATTAGATCCCTGGCTATCAATTGTTAAAGGTGCAAAACTGTATTTAAACTGAGGATCATCTAATGTGGACTGTTGATCAATTTTAGCTATTGAGGCTTGCCAGGCGGCTTGAGCCATTTCTAGTCGGGGATTGGCTGTAAGTACTGCTGACACAAGTTGTGTTACAGATAGCGTACCTTCTGTTTTGGCTTCATTAGCCAATAAGTTACCCGACTGGAGTAACGTTAGCATCAGAGGTACTGAGTAATAAAACGTTTTCATTTAAATCTCTGTCAATTATTAATCCCATAAAATCAGTTACGTTCAAAATATTTGAGCGACTCATTTAACCGGTTTATTCATACATTCCTCTATATAGTTTAGAAAAAATGTAGAAAAATGCCCAATAATGGCAATACACATCATAGTGCTTTCACCATTGGGTTATGATTTACAATAAGAGATTCGGCCTAAAGACGTAGGCGACGGGTGAGAAAAAAGGTTTGTTTGTCTGCATTAAATAGCAGAGACTCATCAACGACGGGAGAGAGCTGAGACAATAATGGAAAAGGTTTAAATGTAACGAGTTCAGCAGATATATCGGGAGGGGGTTGCGGGCAGTTGAGTAACAGTGTCAGGCAATCGACTGTTGAGGCTGCATTCATCATGCCTGCATCATTCACAATGTCATAACTTACTTCACAGCAACTGGTTTTTTCTAGCTGTTCATTCATATCACAATTTGCAGCCATTGGACAAACAGTGGAACTATGCTCCCCACAACAACAAACATGCTTGGGCTTATCTTCCATAGATTCACAGGCATACAATAATTGTATTTGTGAAAATAACGCAGCAAATAACAACAAAATGCTAAGTATGCGACGTAAATTGAGATTGCGGAAGAGAGTCATGGCGTTATCCTAATTGAATACCCTATAGCATGCAACAAAGATTATGGCCGAGGATCTTTTGTTTTTTTAACTGGAATGGCTGCGCTAAATAGGGCACATTAATTTGAGGTTTTTCAAAATTAACAGATGACTAACGACCATTACAATTGCTATTTCAAGTTAGCTTGACCCCATGACCTTCCAAGTTGAGTGGAGCAGTGATCATAAATCAAAGCCCCAACACGGCGAGCTCCCCTTCTAGTTTAATCGGTTTGTTGGTACTTGCGGTTTAAGGCTTCCTCTCTGGCATCATCGATTTCTCTCATAATCGCTTTTACATCAGCTTTTTTACGATTTCCCTTAAAGAAACCTGTCAATTTAGTATCTGGCGTAAGACTACCGTGTTCATAAATCTTCCAGATTTCTTTACCAAAACTGGTCGGTAGTAATGAGGGAGCAAATCGACCAAAATAGGCCGCTAAATTATTGGTATCTCGTTCTAGCATCCTGGCGGCATTATTGTTAGCTGATGCATCAACTGCTTGGGGCAAATCAATAATAACAGGACCATCAGAATCAATCAGGATATTAAATTCGGAAAGGTCTCCGTGGACTAATCCTGCGCAGAGCATTCTGACAACTTCTTTAATGATAAGGCCATGGTATTCCTGTGCTTGTTGGTTGCTAAATTCCAGGTCACACAGCCTCGGTGCTGCCGCTCCGTTTCCATCGGAAACCAGTTCCATAAGTAATACGCCTTCTACAAAATTGTAAGGTTGTGGAACACGTACACCTGCCGAGGCAAGACGGTATAAAGCATCAACTTCTGCATTTTGCCAAACTTCTTCCTGTTGCTGACGGCCATATTTACTATGTTTTTCCATGGCACGCGCTTTGCGACTATTCCTAACTTTTCGACCTTCTTGGTATAAGGCTTGTTTATGAAAACCTCGTTTATTAGCCGCTTTATAAACCTTAGCACAGCGAATTTCTCCTTCTGATCGTACAACATAAACAGAGGCTTCTTTACCGCTTTTTAATGGATGAATTACCTCATCAATAAAGCCATCAAGTACCAGTTGTTCAAGATTCTTTGGTGTTTTCATGTCGTTCCATGGGTTTGCTATCATTAGGTAGGGTCAAAAATTCCCCAGCAGATTCTATCATTTATAGTTATCTTGCTTAGGATAAAGTTTGGTATATGTAAAAAATTCGACAATAATGATGTGCTTATGCTGTGAACAGTTAAATCAACAAAGAATTGAAGTGGACATTGCTGGGAACAATCAAAGTCCCGATCTGAGAATTATAATAAAGAGGGCGTTCTCAATTCGGGATTTGACCCTTCAGCGGGTTCTTACAAGTCGAGCAATATTTTATTATTAATCCAGTAACAAAATAGTGCCGGGATAACTATTCTTAAGGTGCTTTGCGAAATTGCACTCGTCTATTCATAGATGAGACAGGCGCCATACCAGATAATGGCTGACTTTCCCCTAGTCCCGTCACAAATAACTTATTAGCATCAATATTGTAATTTTCCATTAAATATCTTTTAACTGCATTGGCTCTTCTTTCCGACAAAGAACGGTTATATTCTTCAGACCCTCTAGCATCAGTATGCCCTTCTATCACCAGCTTATTATTTGCAAAGGAAGGTAAATTGAGCATTCTTCCAATTTCATCTACCAGGGAAATTGACTCTACAAGAATTTGAGCTGAATCAAACCCAAATTTTATAGGTAAACCAAGAGCAGGGTTTTGTTTATGGCTGACAAAATTAATTGATCGCATTTTTATATCACTTGATTGCTGAGGGCTAGAAAATAAAAACGCGCCCATTTCCTCAGCTGATGGTTTTTTATCTAAGTACATTTTAACCTCCTCAGCATTTGCATTGATGTAAAAAAACAGCAAAATTAAACTAATACTAAACTTTTTAAATATTGACATAACTCAATCCTCTTTTAAATAAAACAAACTTGTTTGACTAACAACTACCTAATAGCTATTGATCCCTTCATCGCAGTATTATCTTTACCAATCGCATTGCCAGAATTAACTGATTTATTTAATACAATACTTTGATTAACTTTTGTTCCAGCCATTGCATTACATTAAATGAAAGAATAGCAACAATTGAAATGATTACTGCTGATGTTAAAGTTTTCATGATAATTGATCTTTATTGATTTGGAGCTAACAATTTCTTAAAAACGTGAGTTTATGATACAAAATAAAGCCTTTAAAAGATGTGAATGGATTACCTGAAACAGGTGACTTATTTACCATATTTTGCGGGGAATGTTACCCAATGGGTCGCTATGGATAGTAAACTTGCAGTTATGGTTACCGCAAATGAATGGAGTTATACCAATCCCAATAAATAATCACGCTAATAACCGTCATTCCCGAAATCTTTAATCGGGAATCCATGCACGCACATAGATTCCTGCTAAGAACCTGCAGGAATGACGACCTCTCAGTTCAGGTGTAAATATATTGGGATTGGTATTAAATAGTCGTGATCACAGTCTATGTTGTTGAGGATAACAAATACTTATTAGAGGATGTGGTTCACAGCCGTAATCAGCAAGGTTATATCTATCAGGGAATAATAGATGCTATAGCATTTGATACGTTATTAACAACACAAATACCAGAGCTTATTATTTTAGACTGGAATCTACCCGATGAAGATGGTTTTCCTATCGCTCAACGGCTATATAAAAATGGTTTTGATGATACCGATAGAAATTACTGAGCACGAGAAAAACTGATATTCTGCTAGTCAAACGGATAAAAAACATTTTAAAACCAGCCGCCTATCTCTCTAAGGAACCTCTGATTAAGTTGGTTAGAATTTAGCTTGCTAAAACTAATTGGACTTGATCATAGGCTCCCTAAGTAATCATGTCTGTAACTTATCTCCCAAGAACGAGAACAAGCTATACAGCTTAAATATTTAGCTGAGCATGATGTTTTAACGGGTTTTCCCAATAGAAATTTACTGCATCAAAAGTTTACATGACCATGAACAATCTACAGGTTAGGAGTGATAGGTTCATAAATTGTCCGAACAAATGACAAAAACGGAAGTGAGCCTTTAGAGACTGTGAAAGTATTCCCTGCCCCCGCCCCTTTGAACGATGGACTCAGGAATATAGCACTATTTTTCAGGGGATTCCCCTTAAATACTGTCATTTCCTGTCATTCCCTGTCATTACAAAGGTTAAGTAAGTATAATTATTAAGACATATATAAAAGATTAATACTTTGAGATATCGGTATCGAACGAAGAACTCTAGACATGTCAATTAGTAGTTAATAATATTCTTTAATTATTATACTTTATAGTCTCATCTCTTAGGCCAATCAATTATGAAGGATGTTTTTTGAAAAAAATAACAATTCAACGGGTATTTGACTGGTCTATCTTTTTAACACAACAAGAAAACTATCAAAACCTAACATTTTCTTTTATAGAGGTGCTTAAAGCCTTCTCAACTATTGAGAAAATTGATGCCTTTGAGTTTTATGCTGGAAAACAAAGAAAAACAGATCCCTCAAATCAAGGTACCGGTCAATTAGTACGCAGGTTTCCATTAGATTTTTCTGTCGTAGAAGAAAAAGAAGCTAACTTTGATTGGCTGGAAATATTTGACCAGGTTTTAGATGTTGAAATTAAATCAGCAAAAGATAACCAGTTTCTATTGCCAATAAAAGGAACTATTGGCCCAGACAGAGCAATCATTGTTTATGGTCAACTGCAACAGGAATCTCTTTCGGTTATTAAGAACTTGCTCATCATTTATCATAATCAAGTGTCCTTACATGACACCAAAGAAAGAGATGTTCTAACCCAGCTACCCAATCGACAAACCTTTCAAAATAGATTAATGCAAGTCTGCCAATACTTTATGCAGAACCCAATGCAGGAGAAGAACTCATGGATTGCCATGCTAGATATTGATCATTTCAAGCGTGTCAATGATAATTTTGGTCACTTGTATGGAGATGAAGTATTACTCACCTTCAGTCAATTAATGGAAAAGAAGTTCCGGTTCAATGATTTTTTATTTCGTTTTGGTGGAGAGGAGTTTGTGGTTATCTTAAACCTGATTAGTCGAGAGGATGCTGAAAAAGTATTTAATGCGTTTAGAGAAATGGTAGCCGCTTATATTTTCCCTACCGTAGGTACCATAACCGTCAGCATTGGGGTGGAGCATATAGGTAGAAAGGCAATTCCAACGACACTGCTGGATAGAGCGGACCAGGCACTTTATTACGCAAAGGAGCATGGCAGGAATCAAGTGGTTTTTTATAAAGATATTGCAGAAAAAGAAGATAAAACTGAGGGGATTGATGATGTTGAATTGTTTTGATTCCAGGGCGATAAACTAACAATGAAAATATTGATAGTAGATGATCAACCCGCTAATCGCGCCCTATTAAACAAGTTACTAGCGAAAACAGCCTGTCAAATTTTATTAGCAGAAAATGGCCAAGAAGCTATCGACATCTTTCAGCAACAACAACCCGACCTGATTCTTATGGACATGATGATGCCAGTAATGGATGGCACTGAAGCAATAAAAATCATCAGATCTCTCAATACAGAAAAAAGAGTTCAAATTATCATCATTAGCGCTCTGGGAGATGAAAATAACACCATAAAAGGATTGAGTGTAGGGGCTGATGATTATATAAGCAAACCATTTAATGGTCGGATAGTTGAGGCTAAAGTATCAGCGATACAACGAATGCTAACCATGCAAAAAACCTTATTAGAAAATAAACACAATTTACAGACCTATCAGCATAAAAACGAACGGGAATTAAATTTTGCAAAAAGTGTTTTTGAAAAAATAATTGCACAAAATAGTTTAAATGATAAACAGCTAAACTACTGGATTGAACCTTCAAAAATGTTTAGTGGCGATTTGATTTCGGTTAAACGAATAGCTGAAAATCAATTGTATTTTATGTTGGCTGATGCGACAGGCCATGGTTTATCCGCAGCTTTGCCCACCATTATTGTTAACCAGGTATTTCAGGCAATGAGCCAGAAAAAAGCATCCATTTCAAGCATTGCTAGAGAAATTAATAATCGACTTAACCAGGATATTCCACTGGGTCATTTTGTAGCTTTAGCAATAGGCCTCATTGATAACACAAATAAAACAATGGAAATATGGAATGGGGGCTTGCCTCCTCTTTTTGCATTAAACAGCAACAACGAGGTCGTTCAGCAGTTTCCATCTACCCATGTTTCTTGTGGTATTTTTAGTGACAAAGAATTTGATGATTCTACTGAACACTGGCATTGGACAGAAAAAAGCGAATTATTTTTATACTCAGATGGTTTAACTGATGTGCTTGACGAGCAGAGTAAGAGCTTTGGAGAGCAACAATTAATGAATGTATTGTTACAGTCAACAGAAGGTAATCGTATTCAGGCAATAAAAGAAGCGGTAAATCAACATATAGACCCAGACAACGAGCAAGATGATATTTCTTGCCTTGTTATTTATTGTGAATAAAGTCTGTAACTGCTCAGCATAAAATAAATAAACTTATGAAAATTCTAGTCGTTGATCGGGTTAAATTATTTCAAAAAATCATCGCCAGTGTATTGGAAGAAACAGAAATTGACTATGCTTTTGTAGAGACAGGGGCATCCGCTTTAACAACGCTAGAAAAAGACAAGTATGAAATTATCTGTGTATCCATGTATCTGGATGATATGGATGCCATTGAACTCACTAAGCACATTCGACAACTAGAGCAATATGCTTATACGCCCATTGTCATGCTCACCTCAGATGAAGCGAACGCCGTTGCACAGGAAGCAATGAAATCAGGCATTATTGATATATTTGAGAAAAAAGAAATTGATCAACTCGTCAATTTCATTCGCCGTTTTGGGCAACAAAATAACCGTTTAAGCGGGCGTGTATTATATATTGAAGACTCCTTATCCCAGCGATTATTAGTTACTGAAATGCTCACACAACGGGGACTGAGAGTTGATGGATTTTCCTCTGCAGAAAAAGCCTTTGCCGCCTTTGAGAAAACAGACTATGACATTGTCGTGACCGACATTGTATTAGACAGCTCCATGAGTGGAGTCACCTTAGCCAATAAAATAAGACGACTAGAAGGCAATAAAGGTGATGTGCCTATAGTCGCGGTAACAGCCTTCGATAATATTTCCCGTAGAATCGGATTATTTCACTTAGGAATTAATGACTATGTTATTAAACCTGTGATTGAAGAAGAACTAGTTGCGCGCATAAAAAGTTTAATTGAAAACCGTCAACATATATTAGCAATTCAACAGGAAAAACAAACAGCACTCCATGCAAATGCTGCTAAAAGTGAATTTCTGTCATTCATGAGCCATGAATTAAGAACCCCGCTTAATTCCATTATCGGTAACCTGCAACTCATGCAAATGGACGTTGAAGAACACCAAGCATCGACAGACTTTCTAGAATCGATTAATGAAATCACCACAGCCAGCCACCACCTGCTAGGAGTAATTAACGAAGTCCTCGACCTATCCAAAATTGAAGCAGGAAAAATGGATTTAAAACTTGTCAGTTTTCAACCACGACAAGTCATCCTCTCCGCCATAGAAATTATCAAACATGCTATGACAGAAAGAGGTATCACCCTGCATGAAAGCCTTATTGAAGAAATACCCGATGTCATTGCAGACAGTGCAAGACTAAAAAAAGTCCTCATTAACTTATTATCAAACGCCGTTAAATACAACGCCGACAATGGTGATATTTTTGTCTCAGCTCAATACAAAGAAGACACTTCAAAGGTATGCATCAGTGTTAAAGACACGGGGCCTGGACTTAGCCCAGAAGCCTGCCAGGGAATGTTTGAAAAATTCAATCGGCTAGGGGCCGAAAAAACCAGCATAGAAGGGTCCGGTTTAGGACTGTATGTCACCAAGAAAATGGTGAATGAAATGAATGCAGATATTGTAGTGAAAAGTAAATTGGGTGTAGGTACTCAATTTTCAATTAAGCTGCCTATAAAGAAGTAAATTTAATAAACCCAAGGTGTTCAAGGAGTACTCAGTGGATTTTGATCAACAAATTTTACAAGCAAATATTTTAATCGTTGATGACGAACAGGCTAATGTAAGGCTATTAGAAAGATACCTGCAGCGCGAAGGTTATCAAAATATTAAGACAACAACAGATCCAAGAGATGTTGAAGGTTTGTGTGATAACACAGAATTTAATATTTTTTTATTGGATATAAGAATGCCAGATATTAATGGCTTTGAGTTAATGGCATTGCTAAAAAACAGATACCAAGATAACTACCTACCGATCTTGGTTTTAACGGCACAAATAGACCATGAAACACGTATAAGAGCTTTAAAAGAAGGAGCAAAAGATTTTTTAAGCAAACCTTTTGATCGGCTTGAAGCATTAACCCGTATACATAATTTAATAGAAGTTGGCTTAATGCATAAGCAGTTAAAACAACATAATTTACTATTGGAAGGTAAAGTTAAACAACGAACAAAAGAACTTTATCTCACCCGTCAGCAAGTGATCCGACGTTTAGGTTTAGCAGCCGAATACCGTGATAATGAAACAGGTAATCATATTATCAGGATGAGTCAATATTCTTATCTTTTGGCATTAGCGAGTGGCTTAACGCAAGCACGTGCAGATTTAATTTTAAATGCTGCACCCATGCACGATATTGGGAAAATTGGTATTCCTGACAGTGTATTACTAAAACCAGGAAAACTTGATGCCAATGAATGGAAAATCATGCAGAGTCACGTAACAGTTGGAGCAAAAATATTATCCGGTGATAATTCAGAATTGATGTTACTGGCAAAACAGATTGCTCTACATCATCATGAGAAATGGGATGGTAATGGATACCCATCGGGCTTAAAAGGAGAAGAGATTTCAATTGAAGGACGCATTTGTGCAGTAGCTGATGTATTTGATGCATTACTCTCAATTCGGCCTTATAAAGAACCTTGGACTGTAGATGAAGCCTTGAATTTAATTGAGAGTGAAGCCGGTAAACAATTTGACCCCCAACTGACACGGTTAATGAGAGGGATTTTACCCGAACTATTGAAAATTAAAGAGCAGTTTCCCGATACGCCAAAAGATAAGTCATATACCTAGCCAATGCCAAGTTTTTTTATTTATATTCGCCCTATTTTAAGGGAAAAAATTAAGTTAGTTTGCTGTTTTATTCTTATGCTATTTTCAGGCACTGTTTTTCCAATAAGCAATACGCTGGAAACAGTAAACCTGCAACTAAAATGGCAACATCAGTTTCAATTTGCAGGCTATTATGCGGCAAAAGAAAAAGGTTTTTATGCTGATGAAGGTCTGGATGTTTTAATCCATGAACGAACGCTAGACATTAATGTTGTCAATCAAGTGGTATCTGATCGAGCTGAATATGGTGTGGGGGATTCGGGCATTCTAGCCGACTATGCAAATGGAGAACCCATAAAAGTACTGGCCGTTATTTTTCAGCATAACCCGCTTGTTTTTATTAGCAAGCAATCTTCATCTATTGTGAGTCCTTATGAGATGGCTGGCAAACGAATTATGTTTGATAAAGCAGGTAGAGATAGCGCTCCCTTAGTTGCTATGATGAATGATGCAGGTCTTGCTGATGACACGTACAGCTTTATCAAGCCAGTAATGGATTCTAAGGCATTGATGAATGATAACGCAGATGCCATGTATGCCTATATCACTGATCAGCCTTATCTATATAAAAAATTGGGTATAGATATTAATATCATCAATCCGCAAAATTACGGTTTCGACTTTTATGGCGACCTGCTTTTTACTAGTCAGGCGGAATTATCAGCTCACCCAGGCCGTGCTGATCGATTCAAACGAGCATCCCTCAAGGGGTGGCAGTACGCATTGGATCATCCTGAAGAGATTATCAAGATAATATCAGATAAGTATAATCCTGATGCAGATATAGAGGCCTTGCGTTATGAAGCAAATGCAATGCGAAATCTTATTTTGCCTAAAACAATCGCACTGGGGCAAATTGAGTCCAGTCGATTCCGTCGAGTTGCAGATACCTATTCCAGACTAAAAATTAGCAAACCGTTAAGTGATGCTGAGATTCAACGATTTATTCACCGAGGAATTGATTATTTAAAACTAACTCAAAAAGAGCTGGCATGGCTTGCTAAGCATCCTGTTCTTCGCGTAGGTATAAAACCAGACTTTGCACCTTATGAGTGGCTTAATGAACAAGGTCAATATGTTGGGCTGGCAGCAGATTATATGCATCTGCTAGAACAAAGACTAGGGAGACATTTTGACTTTATTAAAGGTGAAACATGGTTTGATACCGTGCAAATGGCACAACAGGGTGAGATAGATATACTGGCAGGTTTTATCCACTCGCCTGAAAATGATAAACAGTTTAATTTTTCGCCAACCTATGCTGTTAGCCCTGTTGTTATTGCTAACACAACTAATATCAAGCGAATCAATTCGTTCGATATGCTTGCTGGAAAAACGGTTGTTGTTAAAAAAATCTGTTTTTGGAAGGAATGGCTAGAGAAACATTACCCTAACTTAAAATTGCTTATTGCCTCTGATAGTTTAGAAGCGTTTCAATTCGTTGCTACGGGTCAAGCAGATTTTTTTATAACTGATGCCTCACATGCGGCATATACGATTAAGAATTCTCATTTATTGAATTTACATTTAGCATCGACCACGCTGGATTTTAATCGTTATCGTATCGCAACATTAAAATCACAAGCGGAATTAAGTTCTATCATTAATAAAGTATTAGCCAGTATTGATATAGAACAGAAAAAAGAAATAACTGATAAATGGATGGAATTAGAAATTGAGTCGGGTATTCACTTTGAAGAACTCATTAAGTACATCGTTGGGTTAGGTATTTTATTTGTTATTTTTAGTTATTGGATCTATCGCTTAAGGTGTTCTGAAAAAGCATTTAGACAGCAAGGTAAAAAAATGAGTGCTATTTTTGAGGCCTCAAATGATGCCATTTTTTTACTTAAAGATAAGCGGATATTTGATTGTAACCAACGAGCAGTTAATTTATTTAGACTCGAAAATAAAAAGCAAGTGATCGGGTTTGATCTTACTATCCTTTTTAGTAAGCAGAAAGCAGATAATCAAACTGCTTATTTTATTATTAAAAAGCATATACAAAAAACACTTGATGAAGGTGTGAGCCATTTTGAATGGTTATGCAGGCGGTTTAATAATGAGTATTTTCCAGCAGATATACAACTTTCCAGTTATCAATATAACCATCAACAATTTTTGTTGCTATCAATACGCAATATTACTGAACGAAAGAAAATAGAGCGACGCGAATTCCTGCAAGAGAAAGCACTAGAAACGGCAAGACAGAAACAATTAAGCAGCAATCAAGAGTTAGAATTCCAGAAAAATGCATTGGATCACCATGCGATTGTCAGTATTGCTAACATTAATGGGGAAATTATCTATGTTAATAATAAGTTCTGTGAACTTAGTGGTTACACAGAAGAAGAGCTACTGGGGAAGGATCACCGGATAGTAAAATCAGGTGAACACGCTAAGGAAGTTTTTATTGAATTATGGACAACTATTTCTAATGGACAGATCTGGCAAGGTGAGCTAAAGAATAAAGCGAAAGATGGTTCTTTTTATTGGGTGTATGTGACGATTGTTCCTCAATTAAATGACCAAGGAAAACCTGAGCAGTATATTGCTATGCGTACCGATATTACGCAATTAAAGCAGCTTGAAAGAAAAAGTCATGTGGAAAGTGAAGATGCCTTGATTAGAGCAAAAATATCCCATTTATTGCAGGGGCAAGAACCTCTAAAGGACCGAGTTAAACAGGCATTAGCTATTTTGGTGCAAGCCAATGAGTTGCATTTACAAAATAAGGCCGGTATTTTTTTAATACCTGAAGGTGAAGATGATCTGGTTATGTATGCGGTACATGGTGCATATTCTGAAGAATTCATGTTGAAAGAGCAATGTGTTAAAGCGGGTGACTGTTTGTGTGGTCGAGTAGCGGTTAGTGGTTTTTTAAAGGTGTCGGACAATTGTTTTACCGACCATGAACATGAACATTCTTTTGAAGGCATGAAAGCGCATGGACATTATATTGTGCCGCTTAAGTTTTCAGGTGAAAGACTAGGTGTGTTATTTATTTATACGGACCCAGGCCCTTCAAGAGACTCAACAAGGCTGAGTTTATTAAATCAAATTGGGGAGCTATTCAGTTTAGCGATTATTAACGACAGAATTAATAAGGCATTACAAGCCGAGAAAGATAAAGCCAATAAAGCCAATAAAGCCAAGTCTGAATTTTTATCGTCTATGAGTCATGAACTCAGAACCCCTCTGAATGCCATTTTAGGTTTTGGTCAATTGTTAGAAATGGACGATGAAGAACCCTTAACTGAAATACAAAAAGAAAGTGTAGATTTTATTAATAAAAGTGGTAAGCACTTACTAACATTAATTAATGAAGTGCTTGAGCTGTCAGCAATTGAAGCTGGAAAAGTTGAGTTTTTAATTGAGCCTATTCAATTAATAGGCTGCATTAAAGAAAGTCTATCCTTAGTTGAAAATAGCGCTATTCAGAATAATATTGAACTCAAGCTACAAGAAAAAAATACCGACATATTAATATTTGCAGATTACACAAAATTAAAACAAGTGTTTTTAAATTTGCTTTCAAATGCTATTAAATATAATCGTCAAGGTGGTTCTGTCATTATCAAGTATGAAAAAACTGAAAACCAGAGGGTTAGAATTAGTGTAATAGATACGGGTATAGGGATTTCTGAAGCCAATCAAAAGTATGTATTTACTGAATTTCATCGATTAGGAAATGAAAACTCAAAAATTGAAGGGACTGGTATAGGTTTGGTTGTGACTAAAAATATTGTTGGCCTAATGGGGGGGACTATTGGGTTTAGTAGTGAAGAAAACAAAGGCTCAACTTTTTGGGTCGACTTTCCCTCTGTTGAGAAAATTAATAATATCAAAAAAGTTGATTGCTCAGAAAGCAATCAAGGAAATGAACAAGCCATGATTAACAGCGATACAAAAGATACAGTAGAAAACAAACATATACTCTATGTTGAGGATAACCCCGCAAATAGACAGTTAATAAATGCTTTTTTTAACCGGCAAAAGGGCTGGGTTGTAGAAATGGCTGAGACGGCTGAAATAGCCCGTACAAAACTGTCAGAACAACACGTTGACCTTATTCTTATGGATATACATTTACCTAAGATGAGTGGTAAAGAGTTAGCTGAGATTTTAAAAGCAAGTGAAGACTATAAACACATTCCAATTATTGCACTCACTGCAGCTGCAATGCAGCACGAAATTGATAATACTGGCGACTTATTCGATAAATATATGACTAAGCCGATTGATTTACCGTTATTAAACGAGAATTTGAATGCTTATTTAAAGTCATGAAAGAAAAACGGGCATATATCTCATCAGAAAATAAATAATGATTACATGAATTTTAAATCATCAAAAATAGACATACTCGGTATAGTGCTGGCTTTTTTTCTGTGTACATCATCAGTAAATTCGACGGAGCTATTAGGTGATATCGATAAAATTGGCAAACAACAAAAACAGTTAATTAAGTTAAATCTTGCTGATTTACTTAATGTGGAAGTAACATCTGTCAGTAAAAAACCACAAAAGGTAGCTAAATCAGCTGCTGCTATTTTTGTAATTACTCACAAAGATATTAAAAGATCAGGTGTCACCAGCATTCCTGAAGCCTTACGTATGGCTCCAGGTATTGATGTTGCCAAGATTGATGACGATGAATGGGCTATTACATCCCGAGGGTTTAATGGACGTTTTGCTAATAAGTTATTAGTCCTTATTGATGGTAGAACGGTTTACACACCATTCTTTTCAGGGGTTAATTGGGATGTACAAGATACCCTACTGGAAGATATAGATCGAATTGAAGTAATTCGTGGCCCAGGGGCTTCATTATGGGGAGCCAATGCGGTCAATGGCGTGATAAATATTATTAGCAAAACAGCCGACCAAACTCAAGGTGGCTACGTTATGGCGGGCAGTGGATCTACGGAAAAAGTCATGGCTGGTTTTCGTTATGGCGGACAGATTGATGAATTTATCAGTTACCGTTTATACAGCAAATATTTTGAGCGAGAAACGAATGAGAACTGGCGTATGGGACAAGGCGGGGGGCGTCTGGACTGGGATGTAACAAAAAGTGATAAATTAACCATGCAAGGGGATTTTTATCAAGGTGATGTCGGTGATACAGTTAATATGCCGAGTATAACAGCACCTTACAATACCTTTGTTAGCAGTAAAACTGACCTAACAGGTGGTAATATTTTATTACGCTGGAATAAAGCATTAAGCGCTGATGAATCGACTGCCTTACAAATTTATTATGATTACACTGATTATGATGCCTATACACTGCGCCAGGAACATAGTACTTTTGATATGGATTTTCAGCATAGTTTATCATTAAATGTCAGTCATAATTTAATTTGGGGGGCTGGTTATCGTTTTGTCAGTGATGATATTGAAAGTACTTCTACAATATCACCGACTAAAGCCCAAACGGACACCCATCTGTTTAACCTTTTTATGCAAAATGAATGGGAAATAATTGAGGATGAACTTACGCTTACACTGGGGTCAAAATTTGAACATAATGACTACAGTGGTTTTGAGGTACAACCTAGTGCTCGAATTATATGGACACCGAATGCCGAACAATCAATTTGGGCGAGTGTGTCCAGAGCGATCAGAACATCTTCACGAGCCGAGCAAGGCGGGGTTATTAATCAAAAAACTATCAAGCCCTCACCTGCTTCATTTAATCTACCCGTTTTGGTTTCATTAACAGGTAGCATTGATGATGCTTCAGAAGAATTGATAGCTTATGAGTTAGGTTATCGTATAAAACCAACTGATACAGTATCTATTGATCTGGCTGTTTTTTACAATGTTTATGATAATTTACGTAACTTTCAACCAGGTAGTGTCATCCCAGCTGAGGACGGAACGCATTTAATTAACCCTGTTTATCTTCAGACTGATATGTCGGGTGAAACCTATGGTGCTGAGTTGGCTTTATCTTGGCAAGCATTGGATACATTACATATAAATGCTACTTATAGTTATTTGCAGATGCAGTTGCATGCAGAAAATGGCGATAGTCATTTATCTGAGAGAAGAGAAGACCGAAGTCCACATCATAAATTTTCAATTCGATCATCTGTTGATATTTCCCCCTCACTGAATTGGAATTTATGGTTACGTTATGTAGATACGGTTCCTGATTTTAAAATACCCAGTTATATAACAATGGATACTCGTCTTGCCTGGAAACCGATTAATGCATTGGAGTTTTCAGTAACAGCACAGAATTTATTAGATACTCAACACTCTGAGTTTGGTTCCGATATTGTGCTTGGCCAATCCAATGAAATAGAAAGAAGTGTTTACGGAAAAGTCGAATGGCACTTTTAAGCCTGAGGAGAGAGATTTTGAAGGTGATAGTGATCCTATGTTTTCCTATAACGCTTAATGCGGCCTCATTGGATCAAATTAAAATGGCCTTCCTTTTTAATTTTGCACAATATACTCGTTGGCCTGAGTCATCCTTTCAATCTGCAGATAGTCCCCTTACTATTTGTTTGAATGCGGCCTCAAACTTAACGACTTTATTACAATTAACCGTTCAAAATGAAGTGTTAAATAACAGAGCATTTAAGGTGGTTGAACATTCAGAAATAAAGGGAGAAGAAAGCTGCCATATTATATTTATTAGTAAGTCAAAATATAGCAAAACGCTACCTCATATTCCATCTACCACTCTTTCGGTCAGTGATTACGAAGGCTTTGCTACTCAGGGTGGAATGATTGAAATGCAACAACAAGATCAGCGTTTAAAACTGTTGATTAATTATAAGGCAGTCACAAACTCAGGCCTAAGTATCCGCTCTAACTTATTAAACTTGGCGACAATAGTTGAGTAGTCATTATTTTATTTGAGAGAACTCTATGAAACAATCCAGCATGTCTTTTAAAATGAAACTACGGATAGTGATTCTATCAGTAAGTATTGTGAGTTTGGTGGTGGCATTGTTAGGTATAGGGGTTTTTAATATTAAAAAACACCAGCAGTTACTGATCGAAAACATTAAAATTCTTGCCAAATCAACTGCCTACAATGTAACACCCACCTTAACATTCAATGATTCTATTTCAGCCAAAGAAATCCTACAAAGTTTAAATGTCTCTCCTGATATTTTAACCGCTACATTGTTTGATGCTGAAGGCCATATTTTTGTTCAATATCATGCCTCGTCCTTAGCTAAACGCCTGCCTGCTGTTGATTATAAAAATACGGGGCACCGTATTAGCCAATATTCAGGTTTAAAATATATTGAATATTACCAGCCAGTAATCTTTAACAAAAATCAAATTGGTACATTATTGATCCAGTCAAGTTTAGAGAAAGTGTCGGCTATTCTCAAAGAATACCTGTTGATTTCATTAGTTGTTATTGTTATTGCTCTGCCTGTTATTTTGATTTTAAGTGAATTTTTACAAAGAATTATTACTAAGCCTATTATTTCTTTGGGTGAAGCTATCCATGATATTCAAAAGCAAGCAAACTACTCAGCGAGAGTCGAGGTAAACAATCATGATGAAATTGGTTGCCTAATTATTGATTTCAATAAAATGCTGAGCATTCTTGAGTCTCGTGATCGAGAATTAATTGAATATCAATCTACTTTAGAGCAGAAAATAGAAAAAAGAACTGAAGATCTATTGCTAGCTAAGGATACTGCCGAGAGTGCTAATAAAGCGAAATCAGAGTTTTTATCAAGTATGAGCCATGAGTTGCGGACGCCCATGAATTCCATTTTAGGTTTTTCCCAATTGCTTGAGATGGATGAATTACCCCCTCAACACAAAGAGGCTAATGATGCCATTCTTAAAGCGGGTTATCACTTATTAGACCTGATAGATAAAATCCTGGACCTTTCTAAAATTGAATCGGGACACCTTAGCCTTAATAAAGAACATTGTTCATTAAATATGATTTTAGCCGATTGCATTAGTTTAATTAGACCGTTGGCAGATGAAAGACAGATTAAAATTAGCTGTTCTATCGATGAGAATGACGATCACGATTTAGAGATCGATTTAACTCGTTTAAGTCAGGTTATTATCAATATCTTATCTAATGCCGTTAAATATAACCGCCTCTCTGGCGCTATTACCTTAAAGCATGAACAAATTAATAATGACATAAGAATATCAATTACTGATAGCGGAAATGGACTTTCAGAAGCTCAAATGGCGAAAGTTTTTTCGCCTTTTGAGCGATTAGGTGCTACGAATTCAGCTATTGAAGGAACGGGAATAGGACTAACAATTTGTAAAAAAATAATCACGGCAATGAAAGGTGATATAGCTGTTTCTAGCAAAATGGGAGAAGGATCAACTTTCTGGATTAAGTTCCCTATTAATTAATAGACTATTAAAACATTCAATCAACAACTAATACCAATTCCAATCAATTGATACTTGAACTGAGAAACTGTCATTCCTATAGGCTCTTAGCAGGAATCTATATGTGAGGATGAATTCCCAATTAAAGATTTCGGGGATGACGACTATTGCAGTTATTATTTATTGGGATTGGTATAACAAAGTACCTTGGCTTGTTTAAAAATTTATCGACTTAATCTCGTGGCTAAAGCAGTGAAAAATTTTGACTCTAAAGTGGCAATACCTTTGAAATAAAGACTATCCGATATTAAAACGATTATGGCTAACATCCTGATGAAAATTAATCCTTATATGAAACAATAGATATGGCTAATCAAAAGATTTTGATTGTTGATGACATTCCTGAAAACCTACAGCTTATAAAAGCAATATTTCGCAAAACTGAGGTGGAAACTATTCTAGCCCTTTCAGGTAAAGATGCGCTTGACTTAATAGAAAAACACGCCGTTGTATTGATTGATTGATTGATGTAAATATGCCGGGTTTGAACTTGCTGAAATACTCCAAAAAAACGAATTAACAGTCAATATCCCTATTATTTTTATTACCGCTATGGAGCCTAATGAAAATAATATTTACCAAGGATATAGAGCAGGTGCTGTTGATTATATTTTCAAACCCATTGATGCACATATTCTAATGTCTAAGGTTAATGTGTTTCTTAAGTTGGAAAAAGTCACCAAGGAATTACGTGAACACAAATTATTATTAGAACAAAAAGTTACAGATAGAACTGAAAAGCTTAAAAAAGCGTTAAAACAAGCAGAACAAGCAGAACAAGCCAATATAGCAAAAAGCTATTTTTTAGCTAATATATCTCATGAGATTAGAACACCTATCCATGCGATTATGAACTTTAGTCAACTGGGTTTGAGAAACGTTGATCAATTAGAGCCTGAAAAGTTAAAAAAATATTTTTCTAATATAAATCAAAGTAATGTCCGTCTTTATAGCTTGCTAGAAAATTTGCTTGATTTGAGTCAATATGAAGCAGGAAATATGTCAATGGCTTATCTTAATCAAGATTTAATTACTGTCATAAAGGCTTGTATTGAAGAACTTACGCCTGCCATTGATGAAAAAGGCTTACAACTAGAATTAAATATACCTAATGAACAATTACTAGTCTTTGATAACAAAAGTATTCATCAAGTCATTACAAATTTATTGTCTAATGCCATTAAGTTCTCAGAATCTAATAGCGTCATAAAAATCACCACTAACCTGGCACACATTAATAGCCGAGAAGCCATTAATCTGACTATTGAAGATAATGGAATTGGGATTCCAGAAAAAGAACTTGAGAATATTTTTGACTCATTTACACAGAGCACTAAAACAGATACAAAGGCTGGAGGAACAGGACTTGGCCTAGCTATTTGTAAGGAAATAATTAAAGCTCACAAAGGATATATATGGGCAGAAAACAGTAAAGAAAATGGTGCTATATTTTTTGTTAATTTACCAATTAAATGACACTATAAATAATTCCATGTGTCAATCAGTATTGAAATTTTCCATATTCCTAAATGAGTTATTTCATTTTCAACCCTGATTTTCGATGCTTAAATCACTAGCAATCAACTCCTTTCCTGATTAGGTATCACTTTCTGCCACAGTGTAGCGCTTTAATTTAAATGAGCAGCAGGTAGTTTACCTTTGCACAAAAGTTCTTTAAAATTTATTTCTGAAGCCATCTATTATAAGCCGCCAAATCATCCCTACAGCACATCTCTTTTCAATATCTCCCCACCCTCTTTGTAAAATATACCGACACTTTTAACGCCATTTTATTGATCCAGATCAATGAATCACACAAGATATATAGGGTTTATCTATGTAATCAATCGCCTACATGTATCTTTGTAATGTAAGAAATACTGACACTAAAATATAATATAAAAACAGACCGTTCAAATCATTTATTACCTATTTAACACTCATTATTAACATCAAGATTCAGTTATTCATCTCAATAAATATTGTTTTTTCAAAAACAGTTTTTCAAGCTTATTTTAAAGAGCCTATCCTGCAAAAAAACATCTAAATTTAACGGCTCAAAAGTTGCATTACTCTTTATAACAGAACGAGAAATCGGGAGTTTACAATGAAACGCTATATAACAGCCATAATTGAAATACTCATCCTGAGCATTGTGGCTATAAACCCAACAACAGTGTCTGCCTTGCAAGTCATTTCAGATGGTTCTGATGGGGCATTCAATCCAACCAGCAATCAAACTATCGACTTAGGTTCAGTCGCTCCAAACGGAATTTTCAACTTTACCACTATTAATATACCAACAGGGGTTGAAATTAAATTCATCCGTAACTCACTCAATACCCCTGTTTTTTTTGCAGCCACGGGCGACGTTATCATTAATGGGCGGATTAATGTTTCGGGGGAAAACTATAATGGTCTCGCTGGGGCTGGCGGTGGCGATGGTGGAACTACAGGGTTAACAGGCAATATGGGAGCAGGCCCATCACCAGGCCGAGGCGGCCCTTCCTCTGGCGGCGCTGGGAACTCTGGAGGTGGTGGAGGTATGGCTACTGAAGGCCTTACGGCAACTCTCTATTCAGGGGGCAATCCAGCGCCTGGTGGTGGGGCAATTCCACCTCCAGAACTTATATCAGGAGTATCAGGCGGTGGAGGCTCAGGCGGTGGCGGTGGCGGCAGCGGTTTTTTCTTTGGTGTAGAATTAGACGGCGGAGTTGGAGGCGGTGCTGGTGGAGGACTTCAAATTTCCACATTAACAGACTTTATACTCGGTGGAGAGCTGGCTGCCAATGGAGGGCATGCTGGATGGTCATTTGCAAATACAGGGAGTTACGGTGGCGCTGGCGGCGGCGGTAGTGGTGGTATCATTGAGTTATTTGCCGATACCATTATTCTTAATGATACAGCTCTAGTTGATGCTTTAGGTGGCGCTGGAGGAGGCAGAAGCACCCAACCCGTCTCCAGAGACCCGTATGTCTATTCTAACTTGGCACATGGTGGACTCGGTTACCTAAGCTTAACCGCCAATAGTCTTTTTATCGACCCTGATGCTATTATTAACGCACAATCTTCTGTCGTGCCTATCCCCGCTGCATTACAGTTATTTTTATCTGGACTTGTTGGTTTAGGGCTATTGGTATCAAAACGTAAGTTGAATTGAGTTAAAGCTCAATTACTATCTCCGACATTCAGACTGAAGTATCGGAGATAGTACTTTTACAACGCATTAAAAATAATTCAGTTAAAATTACAATTGTTGTACTTTTTCTAATATTTCCTGGGCATGTCCTTCGTGAGAAATCCCATATAAAGCCTCTGCTAATACGCCCTCTTTAGTGATAATAAAAGTAGAGCGTAAAATAGCCATCTTTTTTACCCCATTTTTCTGTTTTTCTTGCCACACACCATAGTTTTCACACATCTCACCACTTTCATCTGCTAGTAAATCCAACTTTAATGAAAACTTGTTAATAAAATCTGTATGACTAGCGCAGGAATCTTTACTGACACCAATAACAACAGCATCCAGCCCAGCGAATTCATTAGCAAGTGCAGTAAAATCATTGGCTTCGATAGTACAGCCAGGTGTGTCATCTTTTGGATAAAAATATAACACGACATGCTTCTTGCCTTTAAAAGAAGCTAATTCAACTACCTGGTTATCCTGATTTTTAGAATTAAAAGCGGGGGCCATTTGATTTTTTTCTAACATGAAAAACTCCTTCAAAGATAATAATGATACTCAGCCTGATTATCACTGAATTTGGGCAAGATAAAAACCATAAATTTCTTAGCTATAAAAACCATAAATATTACGAACTACAAGACAACTTGGAACAGCCTGCTTTATGACGTGCCCATTCAGGTCTTTTTACTGCATAATGCTCTTTATCAACCTGTTCATCATAGGGATGACGCATCACCTCAAGTAGTTCATTTACCATTGAATAGTCGCCCTGCTCTGCTTTATCTATCGCTAGTTGAGATAAATAATTTCGTAGTACATATTTAGGGTTTACTGCATTCATTTTCTGTATTTTAATGTTTTGCGATATCCCCTCTTGCTGTAATCGAAGGATATATTTCCGCAACCAATTAGAAAAGCGGGATTTATAGTCTTCAGTTAATGCATCCAATCTATACCATGCGTCTAATATTGGCTTAAGCAATTGCTCATCCGTCAAGTCTTCAGCCTTCCCTTCTGCATCCAGAAAAGCCAGTTTTCGAAAGAAGATTGTCATATCAATTTCTACTTCTGCTAATAAAGTTAATAGCTTGGCAATCAAATCTGCATCCGTCGCTGAGTTAAAATCGACTAACCCTAGTTTATCAGCCATCATTCTATTCCAGCCTTGATCAAACTCTTGGTTATACATCCTTAATGCTTGTTGAAATGGCTTTTCGTCTTCAACTAGGGGATAAATTGCATTGGCTAACTGTAGTAAATTCCAAAGAGCCATTTGTGGTTGCTGCCCATATCGATAACGACGCTCTCCAGCATCGGTGGTATTAGGCGTCCAGTCGGGGTCATAATCATCCAGCCAGCCATAGGGACCATAATCAATCGTTAGCCCCATAATGGACATATTATCGGTATTCATCACCCCATGAACAAACCCTACTCTTTGCCAGTGCACAATCATTTCAGCCGTTGTTCGACAGACTTCTTCAAACCATCGGATGTAAACTTGCTTGTCTACTGCATTATTGTTTAGTAAATGAGGAAAATCAGTACTGATTGTATAATCAACAAATTGGCGTAATAAATCAATTTCACCTCTCGCCGTATAAATCTGAAAACTACCAAAGCGAATAAAAGAAGGGGCAACACGACAAACCACTGCACCAGGTTCTGCTTTTGCTCGACCATCATAAAACATATCTCTTACCACTTGCTCGCCCGTCAAGATCAGGCTCAATGCTCGTGTGGTCGGCACACCAAGATGATACATAGCTTCACTACATAAAAATTCACGCACCGATGATCTTAAAACAGCCAGCCCATCAGCCGATCGGGAATAAGGCGTAGGACCAGAACCTTTAAGTTGCAGCGCCCAACGCTGATCTTTATCGTTAACAATTTCACCAAGATTAATGGCTCTGCCATCACCTAGCTGCCCTGCCCAGTGCCCAAATTGATGCCCGCCATAACACATCGCATAAGGTTGCATACCTGCTAAAATTTCGTTACCTACAAATACCTTAGAAAATTGTTCTGATTCACAATCCTCCTCAGTTAACCCCAGTTGCTCAGCCACTTCTTTTGCGTAGGCAACGACAACAGGCGCGGATACTTTTGTTGGTAACACCAGAGAGTAACAAGCCTTCATCACTTGTCGACGATGGTTTTCCTTTTCGGAATCAGCAGGTAATTTTTCCACAAACTGGTTATCAAAAACTAACTGTTCCAGTCTATTCTGTTTCTTTATTGATAGATTCATTAGAATATTATTTAGCTAATCATCTATTTTATCTACCTTAAAATAAATATTGAATCTTGAAAGGATACTATTCCCCTTTATAAACTAAACTGAATCCTATATAAAACAGCTTGTTATAAGCTTGGGAAATAAATCACAAAACAAAGGTAAACACGTCCTATTTATTTTTTCACTCAATTTGTATCATAGACCCACGTTTTAAGAAAAACAAAATTCATCTAATAACCAAGGCATATCATCATGAAAACTTTAACATCAGTAGCCGTCATCGCAATCGCATCCGTTCTTTCATTTAACGTGATGGCTAAATCAACAGTGAATAAAAGCATCATCGTTAACAAATCACTTAATAAAGGCAACGCGGCCATTGCCATTGGTAGAGATAATGCTGCAAACGTTGGCTCTGTATCTATTAAAGATTCTAGACTAAACAAAAGCATCATTGTTAATAAATCACTTAATAAAGGCAATGCGGCCATTGCTATCGGCAGAGATAACTCAGCTAACATTGGTTCAATCGAAGCAAAAAATGCACGAATCAATAAAAGTATTATTATTAATAAATCAATGAATAAAGGCAACGCGGCTATTGCGATTGGTAGAGGTAATACTGCAAATGTTGGATCTATAGCGATTAAAAACTCTAGAGTCAATAAAAGTGTTGTTGTTAACCAATCATATAACCAAGGCAATGCAGCTATTGCAATTGGAACAGACAACTCAGCTAATGTTGGATCAGTAATTTTTGAATAAAACAGGCTAGAAATTCAGGCTATCTAATTGGCAGCTACTGGAACAAGATCAATAACAGTCACGGCCAATAGACCCCTCCCACCTTTATCGATACAATTTCAAATACTGTGCCGTTTCTGCTTATTAAATATCATACCAAGTATGATGCCTAGAACTATAACCACAGAGATAGGCCCAATGTGATGAGTAAGGATATGTAAAGGATCATACATGCATGAAAGTTGCATAAATAATGCGGGTAGCATACCTGCACTTGCCCCTATAAACAGCCCTGCGCGTATTGAATGAAGAGGGAATCGTTGATAAATCATTAGATAACCTATAGCCATTGGAGGCACACTATAAAGATAAGCCTCAAGTACACAGTGCGCCCTTTTCCCCATTCTAGAGGGATCAATAGCAGGAAATGATAATCCCACCGCGTAACAAGAAACCCATAGTAAAGTGACTAATAGGGCAAGAATCACTAACCACTTTCTATACAGACCTGGAATAGATTCCTGAAATGCAAGCACACAGAATAAAGCACCAGAAATAAAGCCTAACAAGGTTTCAAATGCAAATTGTGGGTTTGTTATTAACGCATTTAAAGCCCCCGTTCTTAGAGGCCCAAGCAACAGGCTTAAGCTAACGACATACACCCAACTTATAACAAACCAGAATAATCCTGGAATAAATATTTTACTGCCTTGTTGTATTGGCAATAAGTCAGAACTCAGTGTTTGAATCAAATCATTTCTATTTCGTTGCATCACATTTCTACTTATTCAATTTGTAGGATTTTACGTGTTTCTTTAATTCCACGGTGTATCCGCACACGTACTGAACTTTCAGATATTTTAAGTTTTTTTGCAGCTTCGGCAGTACTGAATCCAGCAACTTTCGTTAATAGTAAAACATCTCGGTAAGCAGGAGCCAGCATAGAAAAAACCATACTATTATTTATTTCATCCTCAACAGGGTTTGCAGAGTCTTCCGACTCTCTATGTTTAGCTATATTCTTTTCTAATACAGACTTATAACTCTGTTGACTACGTAATATATCAATCGTTCGGTTGCGGACTATCGCAAAAAACCATGGCCGAAATAATCGTTTTTTGTCATAAGTATGGCGAGCAGCGTGGATAGAGATAAGGCACTCTTGTACACAGTCCTCAATCAAGTCAATTGGACCAAATCGCGACTTAAGAAATACTGCGATTACTCTCCCAAGTTCCTCAAGTAATTCTGCATAGCATTGTTCATTTCCTTGCTGCGCCTGACTCATCAACTGTGACCAGCGCAGTTCATCATTATCTGAAGATGTCATAAAGGAATATCACCCACATTCAGATAGATAGAAAGCAGGTGGTATTTTTCTTGAAATTAATGGTGTTTAATCCTTTTGATAGAAACAAGGGCAACTGAATTATTCCAATCATATTGCAATGGTCCTAAAATAATATTTCCTTCATCATCTTCATCACCTAAGTCATGGAAACCATTACCAATATAAACATAGCCTTCATCCATATCACTGACTTCTGAATGTGCTTCTCCCCCACAAAGAGGTCCAGGAATATATGCGCAGTTCTGATCATTTTTCTCTGTACCTGCATCATAAGCAACAGCAAAATAGGAAACAGATCCTTTTTTAGGTAATTTCACTGCGGATAGCGCCACAAAGGTATCATTTGTAGGCAGTAACATCGCTGCAAAACTTAGATAATGATGTTTATGATGCCCACTGATTTTAAACGTCACTGTTTGTCCTGAAGCTAAAAGGCCTGGAACCGTTTGGACTTCCCCCATCTTATTAGGCGTGCTTTCTATATAGTCTGTTAGAGGCTCAGTATCCCCTCCCTCTGCTAATAGTTCCAGTGGCATACTGGCTGGCTGACCTAAGGTAAATAGGCTTAATGATTTTTTATGTGTGAGAACAAGTTGAGGGGTGAACGTTTGGCCTTTTGTGATATTGGTAATAGATACTTCATATCGTTTCATTTTATCGGCAAATACCAAATTTGCAGAAAGCAAAAGCGAAAGTATTATTGTAATTTTAAATTTCATGGCTTGTTCCATTTTTGTTTTAAAACCCTAATACGTTGCCAGGGTAAAAAATGTTACAAATAAATTTAAAAAAAATAGAAGTTTTTTACAAAACCTGCATTAAAGCAATGGATATATTCTATCGTAAGATGAATTCAGGCGACTCCGTCCCATAAAATTCACCTAAAAACTCTAAAAGTAATAGGTGTAAACAAGATAGGTTTTCAATATTTTAAATGAATACATACGACAGGGTTTAACAGCCAATTTACAGCCATTTATCTCTCAATTCTCGAAAAAGACCAATTAAAACAATGATTTAATTGGTCGGGACGGCGGGATTCGAACCCACGACCCCTTGTCCCCCAGACAAGTGCGCTACCAAGCTGCGCTACGCCCCGAGAATTGATTCATTTCTTGAACAGCCAATGATTATTAACTGTATAAAATAGAACGAGCATTCTACAATATCTGGTGCCATTTTAATAGCACCAGAACTGTATAAATACTATTTATTTCAATAACTCTAAGATATCTTCTAGCTCACCAATCATTTGATGAACTAATTGCTTAGTTCTTGTTGCATCTTCTTTAGCATCATCGCTTGCTAAATGAACTCTAGCGCCACCAATAGTGTAACCTTGTTCATATAACAGAGATCGAATCTGACGAATCATCAACACATCATGTCGCTGATAATAACGACGATTACCTCGTCTTTTAACGGGGCTCAACTCAGCAAATTCTTGTTCCCAATAACGAAGCACATGCGGTTTAACACCACAAAGCTCACTGACCTCACCTATGGTGAAATATCTTTTTGCCGGTATTGCAGGCAGTTCGTTATTATTACTCGGCTCCAGCATATTGCTCTACCCTAGCTTTAAGTTTTTGACCTGACCTGAATGTTACCACACGACGTGCTGAAATGGGAATTTCTTCGCCTGTTTTTGGATTTCTTCCGGGTCGACTACTTTTATCTCTTAATTCAAACTTGCCAAACCCAGAAATTTTAACTTGTTCACCATTTTCTAAAGAACCTTTAATTTCTTCAAAAAACAATTCAATCATTTCTTTGGCTTCACGTTTATTTAGCCCAAGCTCATCAAATAAACGTTCTGCAAAATCAGCCTTTGTTAATGCCATTCAATTAGTCCCTCAGTTTTGCATTGATAGTGATGCTTAACGCGTCTAATACTTTGTTAAATATAGCATCAATTTCAGAATCTGTTAGTGTTTGTGTGGAATCTTGTAAAATTAAACTCAAAGCCACGCTTTTAGAGCCTTCGACAACACCTTCACCTCGATAAATATCAAAGATTTTAACCTCTTTAATCACTTTTTCATCGCAGCTATTGATACAATCGATGACCTCGGCAGCAGTCACTTTCTCTTCAACCAACAGCGCCATATCTCTACGGACTGATGGAAATTTTGAAAGCACTTCAAATTTTGGTATTGCCTTCTTAAATACCAGCTCTTGGTCTAATTCAAAAAGAAAGACAGGGGTTTCAAAACCAAGTTTCTTTTCCAAAGTAGGGTGTAACATCCCCATCACCCCAACAAACTGACCTTCTGTATTTAAAATTTCAGCAGACTGTCCAGGATGTAAGGAAGGATGTTTTGCTGCTTTAAAGTTTACTTCACAATCACTCAACTGAAGTAAGGCCTCTAAATCACCTTTTAAATCAAAAAAGTCAACTTTTCTACTTTTCTCAGTCCATTGCTCTGAACAGACATCGCCTAACATTAAGCCAGATAACATTTTTTGCTGAACCGTTTCGTTATCTTTTTTAATAAAACGTAAGCCTGTTTCAAATAACCGGACTCTACTTTGCTGACGCTTAGTGTTATATAAAGCGGCATTAAGTAGCCCGCACCATAAAGTCGTTCGCATCACAGATAATTCAGAAGAAATTGGATTTTTTAATCGAATAAATTCATCATCTGGTGCGATGGTGTTCTGAATATCTTCATCAACAAAGCTATAGGTAATCGCTTCTTGAAAACCTCTATCAACCAGTAAGTCTTCTACTCTGGCAATAGGAAGTATGGCTTCTTCCGCTTTACCTAGTTCAGAACGCATAAGCAAACTACTATTAGGCAAGTTGTTATACCCGTAGATACGACCCACTTCTTCTAATAAATCAGCTTCAATTTCAATATCAAAACGACAACCTGGAGGGGTAATATTCCAGCCTTCTGAATGCACTTCAACTTGCATTCCCAAACCTTCAAAAATTTTAGTGACCTCTGCATTTTCCATGCGGATGCCTAAAACTTTTTCAATCCGGTTTTGCCTTAAATTAACTGCCTTTCTTACTGGCAAACTCGCCGTTGTTGTCACTTCTGTAATCGGACCCACGCTACCATCAGTAATTTCAACAATTAGCTGTGTTGCGCGTTCAATTGCCCTTTCCTGCAAGCTAAAATCAACACCCCGTTCAAAACGATGAGATGAATCAGTATGCAATCCAAAGTTACGTGCTTTTCCTGCAATAGCAATCGGAGTAAAGAAAGCACATTCAAGAAAAATATCTTGAGTTTCATCAGAAACAGCCGTTGCTTCTCCCCCCATGACACCCGCTAAAGCCAAAGCCTGCTTATCATCAGCAATAACCAAGGCTTTACCGTCTAATTTAATGGTCTGGTCATTCAATAAGGCTAATTCTTCACCTTTCTGACCAATTCTTACCGTAATAGAACCTGTTAATTTTTCAGCATCAAAAGCATGTAATGGCTGACCTAGTTCTAGCAACACATAATTGGTTACATCAACAATAGGCCCAAGACTTCTAATACCCGAACGTCTTAAAGCTTCTTGCATCCATAATGGTGTTTCAGCATTCGGATTAACATTCTTAATTAATCGCCCTAAATATCGAGGACAAGCATCAGTTTCTTCAACTGACACCTTAATCACGGAATCATGCGTCACTTCAACTGGAGTCACCTCAACAGCTGTCCAATTCATTTCATTTAAGACAGAAACTTCTCTAGCAACACCTTCAACACTTAAACAATCAGCTCTATTAGGGGTTAAATCTAATTCTATAATTTTATCGTCTAAAGAAAAATATTCACGAATATCTGTGCCAACTGGCGCATCTTCAAACAATTCCATTAAACCGTCTGCATCTGCGGCAAGACCTAGTTCTTTTTCAGAACACAACATACCCAGTGACAATTCACCACGTAATTTTGATTTTTTAATCTTAAAATTGCCTGGTAAAACAGCACCTACCAATGCCGCAGGAATTTTTAAACCTACTCTCACATTGCTAGCACCACAAACAATTTGTATAGGTTCTGCTTCTCCAACCGCAACCTGACAAACTCTTAATTTATCAGCATTAGAATGTTGCTCCATAGAAACAACTTCACCGACCACTACCCCTGAAAAATCAGCTGCTGCTGGTTCAACAGAATCGACTTCCAAACCTGCCATAGTCAGCTGTTCTACAAGCTCTTCTGTACTTACTGGCGGATTGACTAGCTCTCTTAACCAAGCTTCACTTATTTGCATAATTCAATCCTGCCTTAATTAAATTGTTCTAAAAATTTAAGATCGTTTTCAAAGAACATTCTTAAATCATTAATTCCATAACGTAGCATGGCTAAACGCTCTACTCCCATACCAAAAGCAAATCCTGTAAATTCATCACTATTGATATCCACTGATTTAAAGACTTCTGGGTGTATCATTCCACAACCCATCACTTCTAACCAACCAGTATGGCCACAGACACGGCAACCTTCTCCATCACACATCACACATTCGATATCCACTTCTGCTGAAGGCTCAGTAAATGGAAAGTAAGAGGGTCTAAAACGTACTTGAATATCTTTCTCGAAAAAAGCACGTAAAAATTCGTAAACCACCCCTTTTAAATCTGCAAAACTGACATCAGAATCAACCAAAAAGCCTTCTACCTGATGAAACATGGGAGTATGCGTTACATCTGAATCACAACGATAAACCCGACCAGGTGCAATGACCTTTAATGGCGGCTTGTTAGCTTCCATTGCGCGGATTTGTACGGGTGAAGTATGGGTTCTCAGTACCGTATGTGGATCAAAGTAAAAAGTATCATGCATAGCCCTTGCTGGGTGATGTGCAGGAATATTTAATGCTTCAAAATTATGATAATCATCTTCAATTTCAGGTCCTTCAACCACATTAAAACCAACACTAGCAAAGATTTTTGATATTCTTCGTAAAGTAATGGTCACAGGATGAAGCCCAGCAACTGATTGACCTCGACCTGGCAAAGTTACATCTACAGACTCACTGGCTAATCTTTTATCTAAAGCAGCTTGTTGCATTGCGCCTTTAGTTTCTTCCAGTTTCTGTTGGAATTCAGCTTTAGCTTTATTAATAACTTGACCGACGGCACGCCGTTGATCAGGCTCAAGCTTACCCAGTTCCTTCATCTGTAGAGTAAATGCACCCTTTTTTCCCAGATAGGTAACTCTAACTTGATCTAATTGGGTAAGGTCTGATGATTCCGCAAGTGCTTGTAAGCCTTGCGATAGAATTTCTTCAAGATTAGCCGACACAGCTCAGTTCACTATTGTAGTATTTGATGGGAATAGAAAAGTCAGAAAATAGTGTGCGTATCTGATTGCTTCAAATAGCTTATTTCCAGGCTTATTCTATGTAAATAGAGGAATTGAGTTCACTCTCCCCCTTTTAATGAAGAGAGTGAATCAAAAAGAATATTTAGTTAATAAATACTCTTCGCCTTTGTCTTAAGAAGGCTTGCTTTGGTTTGCTTTTGCAATCTCAGCAATTTTAGCAAAAGCATCCATATCACGTACTGCAATATCAGCTAATACTTTACGATCGATAATAACTTCAGCTTTTGTCAAACCGTTGATGAAACGGCTGTATGACATACCACATAAACGTGCTGCCGCATTAATACGAACAATCCATAATGCACGGAATACACGTTTTTTCTGCTTACGGTCACGGTATGCATATTGCCCCGCTTTAATAACCGCTTGCTTAGCAACGCGATAAACTCTACTACGTGCACCGTAATAGCCTTTCGCTTGCTTTAAAATCTTTTTATGTCTTGCTCTGGCAGTTACGCCGCGTTTTACTCTAGCCATGATTCTTTCCTATTTAATTAAGCGTAAGGTAACAAACGTGCAACCATTGGCACATCTGAAGGATGAATACTGGCTGCTTTACGCAACTGTCTTTTTCTCTTAGTCGTTTTCTTAGTTAAGATATGACGACGATGAGCTTGACCACATTTAAAACCGTTTTTGGTTTTTTTAAACCTTTTTGCAGTTCCACTATGGGTTTTCATTTTTGGCATTTGTTTTCTCCGATAAGTAATTAAAACATCCCTGAGATTCAAACCCGATAAGGCAAAATGCATGGCCCGACCGAATGAGGTACATCAAAATTGATGCATTTAACAACTCTTTCCTTAAGTCGTAAGGTTATCTTAAGGTGGAAAATCCACTTCTCAATCAGAACCTGTTATTTGCTTTATTTTTTCTTTCTAGGTGCCATAACCATAATCATTTGGCGACCTTCAAACTTAGGAAATTGTTCGACTGCTGCCAACTCTTCCAAGTCTTTTTCGACTCGTTTTAATAGCTGCATACCAATTTCTCTATGTGCTATTTCTCTTCCACGAAATCGAACAGTAATTTTGGTTTTATTACCTTCTTCAAGAAACTTAGTAAGATTTCTCAGTTTAACCTGATAATCACCTTCTTCAGTTCCAGGTCTGAATTTTATTTCTTTTATCTGGATCTGTTTTTGTTTCTTTTTAGCCGCTTGTAACTTTTTATTTTGTTCAAACTGGTACTTCCCGTAATCCATTACTTTACATACTGGAGGCTCAGCATTAGGTGAAATTTCCACCAAATCCATATTTGCTTCAAATGCAAGTTGTTTAGCTTCGGCTAATGTAACAATACCTACTTTTTCACCATCCGCAGCAACAACACGAACCTTTCTCGCGGTTATATCGTTATTTAAGCGTGTAGTATCTCTTTTAGAAGCGATGCGTTAATCCCCCAGTTGTTTTTTTATTTTTTGTCTGCAACCTGTTTACTCAGTATATTAACTAAAGTATCCATTGGCAGACTACCTAGATCATCACCCTTTTGCGAACGTACAGCAATTGTTTGATCTTCTAATTCTTTATCACCAATAATCAAAAGATAAGGTACGCGTTGCATTGAGTGCTCACGAATTTTAAAGCCTATCTTCTCATTTCTCAAGTCTATTTTTACTCTATAGCCTTGTTTTTTTAATTCTTGCCTAACTTGCTCGGCATATTCTTCATGTCTACTCGCGATATTCATCACGATAATCTGCACTGGAGCCAGCCACAATGGGAAGGTTCCAGAGTATTGCTCAATCAATATACCAATGAAGCGCTCTAAAGAACCCAATACCGCTCTATGTAGCATAACAGGCACTTGTTTAGAACCATCTTCGGCAATATAAGTCGCATCTAACCGACCAGGCATAGAAAAATCAACCTGAATAGTGCCACATTGCCAAACGCGATCTAAACAATCTTTTAATGAAAATTCAATTTTTGGTCCATAAAAAGCACCTTCACCTGGTTGTAATTCCCAGTCCAGATTTTTATTGTTTAGTGCAACTTCTAATGCCTTCTCTGCCTTATCCCAATCCTCATCACTTCCTACCCTATTTTCTGGTCGTGTAGAAAGTTTAATGATAATCTCATTAAAGCCGAAGTCTTTATAAACTTCAAATAACAAATCAATAAAGGTTGAAACTTCATCCTGAATTTGCCCTTCTGTACAGAAAATATGGGCATCATCTTGTACAAAGTTTCGTACTCGCATCAATCCGTGCAACGTACCAGAAGGCTCATTTCGATGACAAGAACCAAACTCAGCCATTCTAATAGGCAAATCTCTGTAACTTTTCAAACCCTGATTAAAAATTTGAATATGACACGGGCAGTTCATTGGTTTAACGGCATAGTCACGATGCTCAGAATGCGTTGTAAAAATCATATCACCGAACTTATCCCAGTGACCCGATTTTTCCCATAGAGAGCGGTCAACCAATTGTGGCGTTTTAACTTCGCCATAACCATTAACTTCCAGCTTTTTACGCATGTACTGTTCTACTTGCTGATAAATGGCCCAACCTTTATCATGCCAGAACACCATACCGGGTGCTTCTTCTTGCGTATGAAACAAATTCAGTGATTTGGCTAATTTACGATGATCTCTTTTTTCAGCCTCTTCCAGACGATTTAAATAGGCTTTTAATTCCTTTTTATCATTCCATGCTGTTCCGTAGATACGTTGCAACATTTCATTATCTGAATTGCCTCGCCAATAAGCCCCTGCAATTTTCATCAACTTAAAGGCTTTTAATTTACTGGTGCTGGGTACATGAGGACCACGACATAAATCAGTAAACTCGCCCTGCGTATAGAGCGAAAGATCTTCATTCGCAGGAATTGATTCAATTATTTCTGCTTTATAATTTTCGCCTAAACCTTTAAAGAACTCAACGGCTTCATCACGAGAAAGAACAGAGCGAGTGATTTCAATATTGGCTGAAACCAGATGCTGCATTTTTTTCTCAATGGCTTTTAAATCTTCCGGCGTAAAAGGTCTTTCATAAGCAAAGTCATAAAAGAAACCGTTATCAATAACAGGCCCAATAGTCACTTGCGCTTCAGGAAATAATTGTTTAACCGCCTGAGCTAATAAATGAGCTGTGGAATGTCGAATAACATCAATACCTTCTGCATCCTTTGCAGTCACAATTGATAGTTCAACATCCTTTTCTATTACGAAACTCGCATCAACCACTTCACCATCAACTTTTCCAGCTAATGTTGCTTTGGCTAAACCAGACCCAATTGACTTGGCCACTTCCATTATGGTTACAGCTTGATCAAATTCTCGTTTTGATCCATCAGGAAGAGTAATTATGGGCATGGTCGTTATCTTTATAGTTTCTAAAAAAAAAGCACCGCAAGCGGTGCTTTATAATTTGGTAGGCGCGAGTAGATTCGAACTACCGACCCCCACCATGTCAAGGTGGTGCTCTAACCAACTGAGCTACGCGCCTAAAGTCTTATGTTCAATCCGCTTATTATAACAAGACTTTTTTCTTATGCAAGCCCGATATGATTTAATTTACCAATCGCACCTGGTTCAAAGCTGCTGGAGCGACAATCCCCAGCTTCCCTGATAACACCGTACTGAAACAGCAATATGATGATCAACACTTAATGCTCACCCGTACCGATGATCGCGGCAATCTTTATCCGCACCGTTATAATAACTTTGGGCGGCTGATTGACGCCACTCTACCTGATGGCACTGTACGCGCATCTAGCAGTCAGTCATCTGTCAGGCTAGTTGATCTAAATGCTGATACGGGCAGTCAAAGTCACCCTGCCCCTTTGGTACTGGCAAGAAGTGCTGAAGGAAGTGCTGAAGGTGTCAGGTCTTGCCTTTTGCCTTTGGAGCGTATAAGATATTTTTATGGCAAGACCAATAAGAATAGAATTTGCAGGGGCGTTGTATCACGTTACCTCAAGAGGTGACAGACAAGAAGATATTTATCTTGATAATGAAGATCGGTTAAATTTTTTAACATTATTATCTCAAGTATCAAAAGACTACAATTGGCTTGTTCACGCCTATTGTCTTATGGATAATCATTATCACTTATTAGTTGAAACCCCTGATGGAAATTTAAGCAAAGGGATGCGACAACTTAATGGGGTGTATACACAAAAAAGCAATCAACACCACGGAAGAGTTGGCCATGTTTTTCAAGGACGTTATAAAGCTATACTGGTTGAACAAGAAACTTACTTACTTGAATTAGCCCGTTATATTGTATTGAACCCCGTTAGGGCAAGGATGGTAAGAGAAGCAAAAGATTGGCCGTGGAGCAGTTATCAACAAACAGCTGGAATAAAATCAATTAATTCATGGCTAACAATAGAATGGATGCTGTCAGCTTTTGGTCTGAATTTAGGCTCTGCACAAAGAAAATATCGTCAGTTTGTTTCAGAAGGAAAAAATCAGCCTTCGCCTTGGGAATCATTGCAAAATCAGGTGTTTTTAGGTAGTGAGGCATACGTAAAAGAAATATTCAAAAAAATCGATTTAAAACAAGATTTAAGTGAAATTCCAAAGTCTCAACGTAGAGAAAAAGCCAAACCTTTATTGTGGTATGCAGAAAAATCAGAGACAAGAAATGAATCTATAAAATTAGCCTATGCTAGTGGAGGGTATAGTATGAAAGAGATAGGAGATTACTATCATTTGAGTTATTCGAGAGTGAGTCGAATAATTGCGCAACAAAGAAAGGCAAAAGGCAAGACCTGACACCTTTTGACACCGTGACACCTTTTGACACCGACACCTTTTGACACCTTTTTGTTTTGTTTGCCTTTTTGTTTCTTAAAAAACACCGTTATCAGCCCATCCGCGGCTGACAGAAAATGACTCTTTTCGAGTAGCAACTGGTGCAATGAATAGTTTATTAAAGATTTGTTAAATAGAATAAAAAAGTCGATCATATTAAAAAATCGGAGGGAGCTAGCGCAGGAAATCAAGGTAAAACCTAAGGATCAAGCCTTCCCCTCATTTAATCATTTTCTTAAACTCTTCGATTGGGAGTGGCCGACTAAAAAGATAACCTTGAGCAATATCACAGTTTTTTTCTACCAAACACGCTAATTGAGCCTCTGTTTCTACGCCTTCAGCTATCACTTTAATACCCAGTGCATGAGCCATCGCAATTGCAGCGGCGACGAGTGCCTGATCACTTGGGTTTGTATTCATTTCTCTGATAAAAGACTGGTCTATCTTAATAATATCAAAAGGAAATTTTCGCAAATAACTCAGAGAAGAATAGCCTGTCCCAAAATCATCCATAGACAGCCCAATACCCTGCTGCCGAATGGTTTGCAAAGATTCTTTAACAATACCCTGATTATCCAGTAACAAACCCTCTGTCACTTCCAGCTCTAGTCGCTCTACTGCAAAGCCAGTCAGCTTTAAAATATTATCAACCAACTCTGGTAGATTACCTCGTCTAAACTGCTGAGGGGAAACATTCACAGCTAAAGAAAGCGCCCGCCCTTCCTGATCAATTAAATCCTTAAACTGCTCACACCCCTGCGTTAAAACAAACGCCCCAATACTTTCAATCATGCCACTTTGCTCAGCAAGAGCAATAAACTCATCGGGGGGAACTGATCCCAGCACTGAATTATTCCAACGTAGCAAAGCCTCTGCACCAATTATTCTCCGTGTTGCAATATCTACCAGCGGCTGATAAAACACGGAGAGCTCTCCAAGCTTTAAGGCATGGCGCAAATGATATTCCATTTCCATGCGCCTCTTTATATTGTGGTTCATCTTCTGATTAAACAGATGATAATTATTTCTACCTGCTTCTTTAGATTGATACATTGCGGTATCAGCATTAGCCAATAATTTCTTGTAATCATCACTATCATCAGGACTAAAGGCGATACCGATACTCACGGTTACCACAACCTCCATCCCTGACAAGGTAAAAGGATTAGAAAACACTCGAATAATATTTTCAGCAACCTTTTTAGCATCCTCCACCTGCTCTAGACCAGGTAAAATAACAACAAACTCATCGCCCCCCAGTCGTCCAACCGTATCAATCTTACGAACACATTGTTTAAAACGTAACGCAGACGCTTTCAATAACTGATCACCCGCATCATGCCCCAGCGTATCATTAATTTCTTTAAACTTATCTAAATCAATAAATAACAATGCCGTTTTTAATTGATTGCGGCAATCTTGAGCAATTGAATATCGAAGTCTATCCACACTCAAACTTCGATTGGGTAGATGTGTCAACCCATCATACAAAGCCTGATGTAAAATCAATTCCTCACTATGCCGTATTTGTAATTGATTTTTCACTCGAACTTTTACGGTTGCTGGTCTAACTGGCTTGGTTAAATAATCCGCGGCACCTATTTTAAAGCCCATCTCCTGATCTTCATCTTGATCTTTAGCGGTGACAAAAATAATGGGAATATCTCGCGTTTCAGGGTCAGATTTCAATTCATGACACACTTGATATCCATCCATACCTGGCATTGAAACATCTAGTAGAATAAGTTCTGGCTTTTGAGTTCGAGTAATTTCAAGCCCAGCTTCACCATTCAATGCAAACAAAACCCGATATTCATCAGCAAGAATTTGATTTAATATTTCAATACTGCCAGGCATATCATCCACAACTAAAATGGTCGGCTTACTGAGTGCGTTAAGCATCATCTTGATCATTTACCAAAAATACAGAACATTCTTGTAATATTGATAGAGCCTTAGCATAATCCAGCCCGGCTATCTGCTCACCTACTGCATTTAATGCTTTCACGTCGATTTCATCATTGCTTCTAGCCATTATTTGTTCAAATAACGCCCCTGCTCTCAAGTCATTATTAGCTAGCAATTCAGCAAGTTCTTGTATTGAGATACCGATCTTTTCTTCTGTATATTCAGAAGTATGCCCCCCCAAAGGCATATCCGTTGGTAAAGAAATATTTTCAATTGATTCAACAACGACCGAAAATTGAAGCTTCACCTGCTGTAACGCGTCTTCATCACTTTTATTCAGCTCTAAAAATTGCTGCATTTTTTTACATGCGAGTCTTAACGGCATCATAGAGAGGTTGCCAGCAGAGCCTGCTAATGTATGAGTCAATTTTGCAGCAGCGTCATATTGTTTATTTCTTATTTCATGCTGCAAGCCATCAATTACCTTTTGATATTGCGCTGGAAAACCTGTTAACAATTTACAATATAATTTTCGGTTACCCATGACACGCTGCAAACCTTCCTTCAGATCAATACCCGCAACTTTTTCTGGCCACTCCAACCGATCCCCCTCTGAAGCATCATCAGTTGCTACTGTGGGGATGTTCAGGCATTTACTTAACTCAGCCAACAATAACGCAACATCAACCGGTTTAGACACATGCGCATTCATACCAATGTTTTTGCATTTTTGTCGTTCTTCTTCCAAAGCATGTGCGGTCATCGCAATAATAGGCAAAGTCTCTTTATCAACCATTTTTCGAATCATTTTCGTCGCTTCATGCCCATCCATAACAGGCATTTGTATATCCATTAAAACAACATCAAAAGCTGATATATCCTGTTTGATCAAATCAACTGCTTGCTTGCCATTTTCAACGGCCTCGACCACAAAACCATTACGAATTAATATTTCTGTAGCAATCTGCCTATTAATGGGCTGATCTTCTACAATCAAAATACGCCTCCCAGCCGCGTCAATTCGTGTTGTTCCAGTTTGTTCATTTATGTTTTTTCGCCAATGTGCTTTGGGTAATTTTTTACCTATGGTTTGCATAATACAATCATATAATATTGATGCATTAACTGGCTTATGCAGATAACCGTGCAAGCCTGCCTCACTTGCCTGAGACATCACCTTATCTTTCTCATAAGCACTGACCATGATAATAAGTGGTGAATGAGGCAACTTTAATTTTTGAGTGATAACTGTTGCTGTTTCTATACCGTTCATCTCTGGCATCATCCAATCTAACAAAATTAAATCAAATTGCTTTTTGTTTGCAGTCTGTTCCAATAAGTTAATCGCATCCAGACCTGAATTAACTGTTGCATAATCAAAATCCAACTCTTTTAAAATCGAGCCCAACACTTCACGAGAGGTACTATTATCATCGACAATGAGCACATTTAAATGCCGCAAGTCAGATGGAATAGAAAATGACTTATATTTTTCCTGTGCCTGCAAGCCGAGGCGAATGCTAAAAGAAAATTCAGAACCCTCGCCAAAACGACTCTGCACTTTTATTGACCCTTGCATTGCTTCAACCAGATATTTACAAATAGTCAGCCCTAAACCTGTCCCTCCGAACCTCCGCGTAGTACTACTATCCGCCTGCTTGAATGCTTCAAATAGATTCGACAGCTGCGCCTCATCCATTCCAATTCCAGTATCTTTAATGCTAAAGACCAGACAGACTGAATCAGGATGAATCTGTTCAACGGCGATAGACACTATCACTTCACCCTGATCACAAAATTTAATTGCATTACTAACCAGGTTGATTAAAATTTGCCCTAAGCGCGTTGAATCACCAATCACTGCACGTGGAATACCCAAAGGGATATCGTATAGCAATTCAACCCCCTTACCTTCAGCCTCCTGCATAACGAAATCAGTCACACTATCCAGCACCTTATCCAAATCAAAAGGAACTGTCTCTAACTCTAATTTACCCGCTTCAATTTTAGAAAAATCCAGTAGGTCATTAATAATCCCTGTCACATGTGTCATCGACCTATGAATGGTTGCAATATAATTAGATTGTTTATCGGTTAATTGAGTTTGCTTAAGCAAATAACTCATCCCCGTCACTGCATTTAACGGCGTACGAATTTCATGACTCATATTCGCTAAAAACTCTGATTTGGCTTGACTGGCATGCTCTGCAGTTTGACGTGCAGATTCAACATCTTGCATCATATTTAATGCCGCTTTCCGCGCTTGACTTAACTCTTTAACTTTTTGCTCTAATTTATTATGAATAACTTTATCTTCGGTAATATCCAGAACAACCCCTATTGAAGCCACTGGTTTACCAAATTTATTATAAGTCGTTTCACAGCGCTCATTAACATACTTAACTCGACCATCCTTCATCATCAGTCGATGGTCAATATCATACTTTGATTTGCTTTCAATCGAGTGAGTGAATGCTTGTTCAACCCATTCACGATCATCAGGATGAATAATCGCTACAAACATCTGATAAGTCGGTTCAAATAGTAATCGATCAATCTCAAAAATACGGTAAACTTCATCCGACCAAGTTAACTGTTGTGTCACATGATCAAGCTCCCAACTACCCAGATGTGAAATTTGCTGCGCCAACGCTAAATTATTTTCACTTTTTTTAAGTTTTTCTTCAGCCTGCTTAGTCGTGCTAATATCCAAAATACAGACAGGAACACATTTAAAGTCTTCTCTAGTTTTGGGTATGGAAAATGAAATAATGGCATCAATATCTCTACCCAGAATGGATCTAAATTTTGCTCCAGCAGTAAAGCTATATTCTTTATTCCATATTGCACAAACTTCAGCAATAAAAGTGTCTAATGCATTTTCACCCAAACTATGCTCTATATTTAATAAAGCATCGGCCTCTTTAACCTCAAATAATTTCAAAGTTGCTTTATTTACGCCTGTTACTTTAACCTTAGAAATAAGCTTTTCTACATATGAGGGGTTTGCGCAAAAATACTCATCTAAATTGCTTACCCCCTCCTGACGCAGTTGCAGCAAGCTATCATAAACTGCTGACATATCTTCATTCCAAATTGAAATTTCAGCATCTTCAAATAATCGCCTAAAATCATATTCACTTTTTCGTAACGCTTTTTCAACATGGGTTCGGCTAATTATTTCTTTTTTTAACTTATTATTAGCATTGACCATTCTCAACATACTAACAATCGCAAAAACAAAAGAAATTAACAAGGCAATGATTTGGTATAGATACTGCAAAAAAAATGAACTAAGGCTAATAGGTTGAGGCTTATATGGCCCTATACCTGCCTCGCGAAAGAGTTCACCCACTTCGCTATAATGCCCAGGAATTGTCCACCCTTGAATCTTAGCGGCTCTAGCAGCCTCATCATCAACTGAGAGTTCTAGTAATGCATGTAATACCTGAATCGAAATGCTCGATGAAGTCCCTGTCACTACAGCAAATGGCCATTCAGGATAAAGCTGTGTACTTAATAAATAAGGATAATCATCTATCTGTTTTTTATCGATGACTTTAATTTGTTCAAGTGAAATCAAGCCATCGACGACTAGATCTTCAATGAGGTCTGAGCGAACAAACCCAACATCAGCTTCACCAGCCAGAATGGCTAAAACAACTTTTTTATGACTATTTAACTCGACAATTTTAGAATCGGTTCTTAAATCAATCCCTTCTGCCAAGGCTTCACGCAAATGTACTTTCCAGCCACCTAAACTTGATTTTGAAGGAATTAATATTTTTTTACCTACAAGATCAGCATAGCGATTAATATGTTTTATCTCTGCTTTTACAAATGCGGTACCACCGAACTGATCCAGAATACCTTGAGAGCTCAAAATACGCCGCGTGGCTAATCGAGAAACATAACCACCCAACTCTAACTCAATATAATGACCAGGATTAGTAATAACAAAATCCAGTTTCCTAGCAATAATTGCCTGAGTTAATTCATCGTTTTTATAAGAAAGAGGGATTATCTTAAATTTAAGCGGTGCAAGCCGTGTATTAAGATAACTTGCATGAGCTAACCATCGTTTTAATGCTGCTGCTTTTCCTTTATAAGCTAGTACACCAATTTTATACACAGTGTCCGTTTTCTTCTGCTCCTCAACTATTGCGACTTCAAAATCACTAGCGCCTTCCGCAAGTAAAGATATGGAGGGCAATAAGCATAAAAGAATAACGCCCCCCAGTTGAACATAAAACCTATTAAATAGTTTCATGATTCATCCACCTGATATTTGCCTGCCTTACCCTGCTCACTTAATAACTGATTGACCTCCTGTTTCAGTTCAACCATTTTAAGCTCTCGTCCTACAGCCAGTTTATTAAACTGTTCTAGCTCTTCTATTCTTTGGCTCAGCTTTTTGTCACTTTCCAATCTATCTGTAATATCTTCAAAGGTTATTATTGCGCCAACAATTTCATTATCTTCCCTAATGGGTGTTGCATGATAGTCGACTGGAATCATATGCCCATCAATATGCCACAACACATCATTTTCAACAAAAACCGCCTGCCCTATTTCCATAGACAAGAGCATTTGGCAATGATGAACGGGATAATCCGTCCCATCCGCATATTTATAATGAATTATTTGATGAATATCTTTACCCAATAAATCCGAAGCCTGGTGATAGCCTAAAAACAATAACGTTGCTGGGTTACAAAAGGTGCAAAGCCCCTGCCTATCCAGACCAATAATCCCTTCACTAGTCGAGGACATCAAAGAACTCCAGATAGCCGCTCGCTCCCGCAAGTTTTTCTGTGCCAATTTACGCTCTGTAATATCAATGGCAACCTCTAACCGAGCCATACGACCATCCACCCAACGAAAGGCCTGGTCTCGACACTCATACCATCGCTGGTTTTTGGTATTTTGAAACTCCCAAATAAACACTTCATTAGGATTCCCATTGCTATCTAACAAACGATCATTCTTACAAAAGTCACATAAGCCTGTTTGCCCCTTTTGTAAATACTGCCAACATTTCACGCCATTTTCTGGCACCTTACCAATGACATTAATTCCATACTGATTAACAAACAGTAATTCATGAGAAACCAAATCAGCCACATAAACAATAGCATCCAATGTGTTAAGAACAACTTCCAGTTGTTGTTTTAGCTGTTGCTGTTCTGATTCTCTTTGTTGCAAAGAGCTAGCCATCAAATTAAAAGCAGAGAGTACTTTATCAAACTCATCTTGGCCTGCTGTAGGTAAACTAAGGTTATAATCCCCCCTCGCAACCTGATTACTGCTAACTATTAGCCTTTCCAAACTCTTAAAAATATGCTTGCGCAACAGCAAGTAAATAGATATCAGACAAGCTAATAAAGTGATTAAATAAGTAAACCCTATTTCAAATAAATCGTTCCTCATGGCTGTTTCTACTTCATTAACAGGTAATTTAATACTCATCAAACCTCGTAAATCACCTATTTGATAATCATAACTACTGTCATATCTATCCTGGATTACAGCTGGCGCATTTTCTTTTTTACCATGACATTTTAGGCAATATGCTTCGACATAAATAGGCATGCTAAAATGATAATAGGATCGTTTATTTTCATCTGTGAAAGCCGTTATTCGTTCCTTTTTATCGGCATTTTCACGAAAATAGGCTATTGCTTGCAACTCAAGCTCATCTGCCATATTATCTGGATTTCTAGGGCGATCAGAAACATTATTGAAACTCATGCCCGAGGTAGACCAGTTAGTAAAATCTCTTGAAATTTTACCTAGTGCATGGGCAGGTAAAAATCCAATGGTCTTATCAGTTAATGGGATTCCACTATCAAGGAATTGATGATGATAAATACGGCGAGTTGCCATCAGAATATTACGAATGTTACGTGCTTCATTCACACGATCATTTAATACTCTACTTTTTACGCTTTGATATTGCACTAAATTAAGCACAATAAAAGAGAGGACAAAGGTAATTGCCATGACCAGTACTATTTGAGTTTTTAATGATAATTTCATTAATTCCTCTATCTTATAATTTACCCTACAAATTATAAGCTAACTCTATACTTTATTATGTTTTATTAACAATATTTCTAGTTAAAAATAAAAAAAATGGAGAGCCAACATTAAGAATGTCTTTTTAAATCATCATCTCAGCTTGCAATAATTTAATTTCATCCCTCACAGCTGCAGCGGCTTCAAACTCCAGATCTTTGGCATGCTTATACATTTTACTTTCTAATTGCTTTAATTTTTTAGCTGCTTGCTTAGGTGTTAATACTTTATATTCAGCAACAGATTCGGCCACCTTGGTTTTAACATTATTGATAGACAAGCCTGAACCTGGAATTTCCAGCTCCAGAATATCAGTCACAGACTTATAAACTGTTTTAGGAATAATCCCTCTTTCCAGATTATATTCATGCTGTTTTTCTCGACGACGCTCGGTTTCATCAATCGCCTGCCTCATCGACTTAGTGACTTTATCGCCATACAGTATCGCCCTACCATTGACGTTTCTAGCTGCTCGTCCAATGGTTTGCACCAATGAAACAACAGAGCGTAAAAAACCTTCTTTGTCTGCATCTAAAATAGCGACTAATGATACCTCTGGAATATCCAGCCCTTCCCGCAATAAGTTAATCCCTACTAGCACATCAAATTGCCCTAGTCGTAAATCACGAATAATTTCCACACGCTCTACGGTATCAATATCTGAATGTAGATAACGCACTTTGACGCCGTGCTCCATCAAATAATCCGTTAAGTCTTCTGACATTCTTTTAGTTAATGTCGTAACCAACACCCGCTCACTAAGCTTTACCCGTTTATGTATTTCAGACAATAAGTCATCAACCTGGGTGGTTGCTGGTCGCACTTCTATAACCGGATCTAACAAGCCTGTAGGCCGCACCACTTGCTCAACAAATTGATCTATATATTCTTTTTCATATTTTCCAGGCGTAGCTGAAACATAAATTCTTTGCGCTGTTTTTAGCTCAAACTCATCAAACCTTAACGGCCGGTTATCCAGTGCAGAGGGCAATCTAAAACCATACTCAACCAAGGTTTCTTTTCTGGATCGATCGCCTTTATACATCGCGCCAATTTGTGGCACCAGCACATGACTTTCATCAAGAATAAGCAAGGCATCATCGGGTAAATAATCAAACATAGTAGGAGGCGATTCCCCATCCTCTCTAGCAGATAAATAACGTGAATAGTTTTCAATTCCAGAACAGTAGCCAACCTCCATAATCATTTCCAGATCAAACAAGGTTCGTTGCTCTAAGCGCTGCGCCTCGACTAATTTATTATTTGATCTTAGCTGCTCCAAACGATCAACCAGTTCAATTTTTATTGAATCAACAGCCGCTAATAATTTTTCTCTAGGGGTGACATAATGTGTTTTAGGATATATCGTATAACGCGCTAAACGCTGAGTAACTTCACCTGTTAACGGGTCGAATAAAGACAACCTTTCGATTTCATCATCAAATAATTCAATCCTTAATGCCAGTTCATCTGACTCTGCAGGAAAAACATCAATCACATCCCCCCGAACTCGATAGGTTGCCCGCTTAAGATCAATATCATTCCGACTATATTGCATTTCAGCCAATCGCCTTAGCAAGTCCCTCTGCTTAATAATATCGCCACGAACAAGATGCAAGACCATTTGAAAATACGATTCAGGCTCACCTAAACCATAAATAGCCGATACGGTTGCAACCACAATGGTATCTTTTCGTTCTAATAATGCCTTGGTAGCAGATAAGCGCATCTGCTCAATATGTTCATTTAATGAAGCATCTTTATCAATAAAGGTATCCGAAGCAGGCACATAGGCTTCTGGTTGGTAATAATCATAATAAGAAACAAAGTATTCCACACAGTTATCAGGAAAAAACTCTTTCATCTCTCCATACAACTGAGCAGCCAAGGTTTTATTGGGTGCCATAATCATCGCTGGGCGCTGGGTTTCCATAATGACATTGGCAATGGTAAAGGTCTTACCCGACCCAGTAACCCCTAACAAAGTTTGATGCACCTCACCATCATTCAAACCTTCTACCAATTGTTTAATAGCGGTAGGCTGGTCTCCTGCGGGTTTATATCTACTTTGAATTCTAAATGGTTTTTTCACTCTCAAACTTTTTTCTTTATTCATTACCTAACAAAACAGTGCAGACCTCACACCATATTAATTTTTTTCACTTAGATACTATCTTACTTTATTTTATTACAATTAAGGCACATAAGTGATGCCGATCAACCAGTAATACCAGCATTAGACAATAATTCAAAATCCCCCTGTCTTCCAGACTTTTAAATCTACTAAAAAATTTACCTCCCCCCTTCTCTCCCCGCTACAAAATCCCCAACATATACCTTTGCTAAAAATAGACCTCCTTCCTCCAACTTACACTATACCCCACCAACTTAATATAATTTCCGCCCATACTGACCAATAGTCACCTCACAGGACACAGCAGAAGAACAAGCTATATAACTCTGAAAAACAAGTTATTTAACATAGTTAAATTAATTACATATAAACCTGTCAACATAATTTTCATCTCACTTTATATATAAGACACCTATATTAGCTATCAACTTCGAATATAAAAATATTCTGAATTAAGGTGCGCGCCTCAAAATAATATAATGGCATTATTTTTGCTTTAACCTTTCGATCAGAGCAAAAGATCACTACATATCCATATAAATACAGGAATTATTTATGACAAATAAAAATACACTAAAAAGACTTTCTTTCAGCGTAATAGGAATACTCTCATCTTTTAATGTAAATGCATCGCTTGCTTTAAGCCCAACGTATCCAGATTTAACCAGCTTTTCCATGAATGCGGCTTATACAGCAAATTGCTCAGGCTCTGATGGTAGTATTGCTTTATGCGGTTCATCCGTCACTACAGGAAAAGGGAAAAAAGCTATAACTATAGACTACAACACTTTTGATACCGCGCAATTAGTACTCTCCTCATCATTATTATTATTAAATGTATCAGGTAATGATGGCATTCCTGTAACAACTCCTGGAAACTGGGCATTAACAGCAAATTTCAGTGACTTTGGTATTGTTTCCACAGCAACTTTGGATTCAACTGGTATATTATCTAGTGGAGATCATGTCACTAATTTTTCTAGTGGCTCAATTGTTAATAGTTCGAATGTTACTGGATTTGATTTTAACGGGGAAGATACTAGCGGGATATTACAATTTACTTTTGATTCAGCAACAGGGGATCTTCCAACTTATACAACTGACAATGAAATAGGTGTAATTGCCACTATAAATTCGGTAACCCCTGCAGTTTCTGGTGCCTGGTCAACAGGAAGCATTTGGCAACAATCTTTCTCTTCTACAGGGCAAGCAGATACCTTTTCACTAAACCCTCAAATAGCTCCTGTCCCCATTCCTCCATCGGCCCTATTATTTGCAAGTGGTATATTTGGCTTATTGTTTAGGTTTCGGAAAAACTAAACATTAATTTAATCAAATACCTTAAATAAAATCAGCCGTTATTTCTAAAAACACCGCTGATTTTTTCGTTAGTGAAAATCAAAACTAATGAAAATATATTAAAAATGTCAAAAGGAAGGTCTGGGGTTTTCTTGTTCAAGGCCTTACTACACTTGCATTGCTTAGTAAATTACAATTAACTAACTTTCAAACACACCTCTGAACTTAATCCCCCTATATGGGAAACATTGGATTTTAAAAAGACAATATAAAATTTTTTTAATGAGAATATAATGAAAATAATCAAACAGTTACTAACAATTTACTCTTTCATCCTATCTATCACTCAAGCTAATGCAGGTGCAGACTCTCTCTTAGGGGTTCAACTTGGCTATCCAAACCTTGAATATACTTCAAACACTGGACAAGGTGCATTATACGATGGATCTAAATTAGTTATCACTTCTGTACCACGCTTCATTACATTAACTGCTGGCACAACACCTGAATTCGTTATTTCTGGAGATTTAAACATCACAGCGTATATTGACTCAGCTGGAAATTTCACTTCAGGAACCTTTTCCATTTCTGGTACTGCCGCTGGTTATACAGGTATCTTACTGTCTGGAAATATACTTGATTACGGTATTCTAGAATTAGGAGTAGCAGATGATTTAATTGATTTCAGGTTAAATGCAACATCAGGCTCTATGCAGGGGCTATTTACTACAACAGAAGTTGGAACTATCGTTACTTTAGAAGGATCTACGTTTGATGGAAATGGTTTTGCTTTCGGCTCATCCTGGGGTGCGGTTCGTGCTAAAGGCACTTTTGGCCCAATTCCAGATATTGTCCCCTCAACTGGTACAGCAACAATTGGTTATTGGAAAAATCATGAAGCTGAATGGCCCACTTCATCCTTAACTCTAGGTAATAACTTATTTACTAAAATTGAGTTATTAAGCCTTTTAACAACACCAACACGTGGCGATAAAACTATAGCAATGGCTAAACAGTTGATAGCATCCAAGCTAAATGTTTTAGCTGGTAACGAATCTTCATGTGTAGATGACATAATTACAGCATCCGATGCTTGGTTACAAACACATGAGGGAGTAGGATCAGGAGAAAGAAGATGGGGCGATGGCGATTTATTGCATGATGATTTAGATACATATAACAACGGGCAATTATGCGCACCTCACAGAGACTAATGATATTAGCTAGTTAAATTAGGCATAATTAAGCAAGGATGCTTTTGTATGCAACAAACACACCCCTGCATTTTCAATGCATTCGTTCAGAATTCACCCAACTATTAAAAACATATTTTTAAAATAAAACCTATCAAATATAGAGGATAATACGGAGCAACGACCAAACTCAGCCATAAAAAGCAGAGCGACGACAGGGACAATACTTTTTACGCTCAGCCAGAGTATCTGGTTATGTTTTTTTTGCAAGATATTCTTCAGCAACTTCCCATAAAGGCTTACCAGCTTCATTTACCCAATGCCAGTTACCATTAACTCCACCAGGGTCTTTTTTATCAGGATGGCTATCTTTAAATATTTTCCATGCTAAAGCTGATATTGAATATTCCTCACCATTTTTAGTCCATTTAACTGCATTACTTTGCCCTAGCTTTCCAGTGATTTCGGCCTGAAAGACGGGATTACTTCCTTCAAATTGTAAATGAGAAGGAAGAGCATTTTTCAAAAATATTTGATCGCTTTCTTGAACAAGATTATTTTCAATAAGAATTTTCATTGTTTTTGGTCGGTACTTTCTACCCAACTGCTCTTTAACTTCTTCTTTTCTTTTTATGTCAATTAGATATTGTTTAGTTTCTTCAAGAGGTATTACCACTTTAGGTACAATTACTACCTGCGCGTCGATTTTGTAAGGGGTTATTTTTACACAGCTAATGTCAATATCTGACTCCCTTAACCAAAGAACCGTTGCTGTGATTTCTTGAGAAAACCCCTCAGAACATAAAATAATTCTCGGCTTGTTGGAAAACTCTGTAAATGAATCAGATTCTACGAACTCAACAATTTGATCTTGTGCCTCCCCTTCGGAAAGGGTTTCGCCATAGTATTTTTTCCGATAAGCAATATAATACGGTATCAATACCTCTACAGTCATAGATGAAACCATTGCTGCATAGCGAATAGCCTGCAAATCTGCATAGCCTGCCGCAGAATCCCGTTTTAACTCAATTACAACCAAATTACCCGATCTATCTAGCGCCAAGACATCCAAACGATCACTACTATTCGAAAACCGGTCAAACTCAACACTCACAACCAATAGGTCTTCTCCAAGCATTTCTGGATTTGTGCGCACCCATTCTTCTATATGCTGCCGTTCCCAAATATTTAATACAGTAAAACTACTTCCATTAATTTTACTGGCTTTCTCTAAATTGCTTGAAATTGAAAAGATCATTGTGACTTTCCTTTACACATAAAAAGGGTAAAATTAGCCCTCACTCTCAACCCCATGTAGAGACGAGAGTGAATGCCAAAGCATTACTTAATATTGTCTTTCTGATCTTCTATCGCATGCAGCAAGGACAATGAAACACCTTGTGCTGCAAGTTTAATTTCATCAAGACTAGGAAATGAAGGGGCAATCCTGATATGTTTATCCTCAGGGTCAACACCATAAGGAAAAGTTGCTCCTGCGGGTGTAAGGACAATTCCAGCGTCCTTAGCAAGCTCTATAGTCCGTTTTGCCAAACCTGCGGGAGTAATCAAATTAATAAAGTATCCCCCTAAAGGCTTACTCCAGCTTACACCCTCTATTTTCCCTAGGTATTCCTCGAAAACAGCATCTACGATATCAAATTTTGGCTTCAGAATGGCGCGATGTTGATCCATAAGACTGTCTACACTGACTGAATCCTGAAAGAAATGAAGATGGCGCAATTGATTAAGCTTATCTGGCCCAATAGTACGAACTGAAACGCATTTTTGCCACCAGTCTATATTAGCCATTGAAGAAGCTAAAATAGCTAAACCAGAACCTGCAAAGGTCATTTTTGAAGTTGAGGCAAATACAATGGCGCGATCAGGGTTTCCTGCTGTCTGACAAAGATCCAATATATTTGGAATAGCAATGCGTTCATCCGTTAAGTGATGAAAATGGTAAGCATCATCCCAAAATAATCTAAAATCAGCCGCTGCAGTATTCATGGCAGCTAATCTATTAATAACGTCTGCAGAATACACTGTACCCGTTGGGTTACTATACTTTGGTACACACCACATACCTTTAATTGAATCATCCTTACTGACTAACGACTCAACTATATCCATATCTGGCCCATCTTCTAGTAAAGGCACATTAATCATTTTAATGCCAAAGGCTTCTAAAATTGAGAAATGTCGATCATAGCCAGGGACTGGACATATAAATGTTATGGGTTTCTCGCTTACCCAGGGTGAATGACCTGCTGTACCATAAAGCAATGCAAAGACAATCACATCATGCATTAACGCCAAACTAGAATTCCCTTCGACCACAACTTGATCCATTGATACATCAAGCAATGAAGCAAAAAACTCGCGTACTTCTGGTAATCCAAGTTGAACACCATAATTACGACAATCCGTCCCACTACTTTTTATTTGATCCGATATACCCGTTTCATTAAGTAAAGAGAGTGCTAAATCAAGTTGTTCAGGGGATGGCTTGCCTCGAGACATATCCAACTTTAAGTTTGACTTAATAAATTCTTGATAATTTTTATACATTTATTTGATGGTAGTAATTTATGGGTTAAACAATACTTATTTATATAGAATTTTTACTAAATTAATTATACCCCATAAGCTAATTTCTAACATTTTATAGAGAGGAAACCAGTGACTTAAAATCAGGAATAACATCTAACTTGGGAAATAGAACCAATAGCCTACCTATCAAACAACATTACCTGCTTTATTTTAAAAAAAAATCTCTGTAAAATTCAGCCATGTATTTTTTAATCTGAGTGGAGCAATAATTGGATGGGTAGAGCGTATCAAAACCGTAAAGAGTCAATGGCAAAAACGTCTGATGCTAAAGCAAAAGTCTACAGCAAGTTCGGCCGTGAAATTTATGTTTGTGCTAAAGCAGGTGGAACAGATACTGATGGAAACCTAGCATTAAGAGGCTTGGTTGAACGTGCAAAAAAAGGACAAGTCCCTACTCATGTGATTGAAAAAGCAATTGAAAAAGCCAAAGGGGGGGGCGGTGAAGATTTCGCAATTGCTCGCTATGAAGGCTTTGGCCCAGGTAGTGCCATGGTTATTATTGATTGTTTAACTGATAACCCTAATCGTACTTTTGGAGATGTTCGCCAGTGCTTTACTAAAACCAAATGTAAAATTGGAACACAAGGCGTTGTAAGCCACATGTTTGACCATGCAGCGATTTTTGTATTTAAATATGCTGACGAAGAAGCTATTCTTGATGCTCTGCTGATGGCTGATGTTGATGTTTCTGACATAGAAAGTGAGGAAGGGAAAATCACTGTATTCGCCCCTCAAGCTGACTATTTTAAAGCCAAACAAGCATTAGCCGATGCTATAGGTGAAATTGATTTTGAAGTTGATGAAATTCAATTTATTCCCACAACGGTTAAACAAATCAATGAAGAGGATTTATCTTTATTTGAAAAATTCATGGATATGTTAAATGACCTAGATGACGTACAAAACATCTATCACGACATTGAGTTTTAACCCCCTCCACTAATCAAATTAAATAGCTATGTCATCGTTAAGTGTGGAATTTAATTGCTCTTAAGTCCTCTCTTGCTGAGCATAGGTATCTACACAAGTTTTATGTAAATAACAGCTACCAAGAGTTTGTACTCTAAAGCCCACTCCCCAAGCGGGGAGTGGGTTGGGTCGACTACATGAAGGTAGAGTAATGCAGGAGCAATTACCGAGAGGGGAATCAAATAATTCTCTTCTTTACTTTTTCTCTTTTAAAGATAAAAGAATACATGGCTATTAATAAAGCACAGGTTGAAAAGTCATATGCCACTAACTTCTTAGCAACATTTAAAGTTTTGTCGATAAAAGTGGGAGGGGCCTATTTGGCCGCGTCTGCTCTTGATCTTATTCTAAACGCGGCCAATAGGCCCCTCCTACCGATAGCAATAGCTCAGGGTTTTACTCATTTTCATAAACCTGTGCTTTATATAGAGTCATGAAAGAATAAGGAATAGAGAACTGTATTTTTATTCCCCTCACCCAAACCCTCTCCCCGTCTGGGGCGAGGGCTTAAGAGCGAATTATTTCTAATCAGAACTTTAAAGAATAACCAATTTCAATTGAATTTTGGTACATAGATATAGACCCTGGCACACCAAATGCTGTCTTATTTGTACTCATGGTTTCTTTAAAAGCATGCATATAAGATACACTCAATTCACTCTCGGTATTCATATTATAGGTAAAACCAAACGTCATATGCTTAGTATTAACTGCAGGTGAGATGATATTAAATAACAACTGATCTTTTTCAAAAGGCCGGTCATTCCAGCTATAGCCCGCACTAACACTCCAGTTTTGATTATATTGATACTTTAAACCTAAGCGATAAACATTGACATCATTCCATCCAAAGCCAATACCATTATCCTCGCCTAACTGACCTTGCCCCGATGGAATAGTTGTCCCAGCAGGCCCAAGAACAGGGCCTTTATTTGCTATTGAATTAACGCCAGCATAAAATATTCTTTGGAAATCAAAACTCATTAATACATCAGAAACAGGTTTAATCGCAATACCCGCAGTAAAATTGGCTGGAATATCAAACCCACCTTTCTCTGCAAATAAGTCACTGTATTTATGAAATTCAGTCATATAAACAGGACTTGAGCCTGAAACACCCAAGCTTACTTTTTCATGAATCTTTCCTAACCAGCCAATACGAACCCCTGCACCATAAGAAAAATCATAGCCATTATTGGTCAGGTCTGTTGCCCCAGGATTTGCAAAACCTTGAAAATCACCCAATCCCTTTGCTTTAAAATATTGCACACCTAATAATGCGGACACACCAATAATATGATTGGGGGTTACCTTGTAACTTATTGTAGGTGCAAATATCGCCTGCCCCAAGTCAATCATTAACTCACCCGTATTTGCAAAATTTGTCCCCTGTCCTTCCTTAACAAATTTAGCATTGGCTCCTGCACCTAATACGGCAAAGGTTTCATCATAAATATTACGAGAATAGGTGGTATTCATCCCCCCATTGCCATAGACAGTAAAACCCCAATTCCATTGCTCATTTATTTTTTCACTAATCCCACCTGTTGGAATAACAAAAAAGTCTCGACTACTTTTATCTCTTACCTCAAAAGTACCGCCAGCAGCTCGTGGATCTAAGGATGCCTCTCTAATAGGGCTAAATAACATTAATGATAAATCAACTCTATTGCCAACCACCCCAATTCCAGCAGGATTAACAGCAGCAATCGTTGCATCTTGAGGAGCAGCAACCACTGCACCTGCCATTGCTGAAGATTTTGGACCATAGCCCAAAGAAAAATACCCTGTTGTTGCGACGGATGATTCTGCCGCAGCTATCAGAAGAAAGCTAAGCCCTGTTTTTATTATTATTTTAAATTTCACTGTTTATTGATAGATTTTTAGTGTTTAAGTCATACACTGAAGTCGCCTCATTAAACAACCAGTATACTTTTGCATGCAAAAGTATATCAGAGCTACTGACAAGAGAAAATTGAGATTAGAAACTATTTAATAACTACACAGGCTAACTTTGAAATGAAAAAACAATTATGGCTATGAGTTTCTTACTGAAAAGGGAAGTTTGAGAGGACCTCTTATAACAAAGAGAACAGCATAAGAGGAAATTAAATATCCATTATTCAATGGGCTCTGGTGGCACTTGAATAGCTATATATATTTCATTAAAAGTATCCAGTAAAAATGAATCTTTTAATATTAAGCGCTGCCCCTCAGTAAGCAACTCTCTAACAAAAATATCTATCTTATATTGTTTATCAAAATCAACTTTAGCCCGATCATATTCCAAATTGATCGAAACTTTCTGTCCATTCTTAACAATATTTGACTGGTAAGCAAGGGCATTTTGTGCGCTCCCATCACCAGACAGTTTTAATACAAACAAGACCTGAACTGACGAAAACTGCCTAGGTAAACCTAAACGGAATTCGCCCTTAACCGCTAAAGCTTCATCAGCGATAGCGATAAAACTCATTAGTAAAAGCCCGATTAATAAAAATATTTTCAAGTTTTTCTACGAAAGCCAAACAAGCCAAGCATAGCAGACCCCATCAAATAAACAGCAGCAGGTACAGGAACAGCTGACACTTCCCAGCCAATATCTTGTAACCCTTGCAAATCAAGGTCTGTAAAATGCTTCCGAGTTCCTGTCAAAATGGTTGGATCCATAGCCGCTTCTTGTGAGAGACCATCAACAAGACTCATGGTACCTTCTGCCCAATGAGAGTCTGAATACTGACTCCTCCATGTCTGAGAAGACCCAAAACCAAGCACATGTCCTAGTTCATGAAGAGCGACAGAGTAAAAATCATTTTTATTTCCTGGTAAATCAGCATCTGTACTTACGTCAGAATCAAAATACCATTCACTCGCAATATTAAATGACATAACCCCACCCCAAGGGCCAAAATCCTGATTTCGAGTTCCCTGTCCTCTCGTTTCAAGATCATCAAAAAACACCTGAGAAAAAGAACTCGCGTTATATCCACCTGGGCCACCCTGCCCTAAAGTTGATATCCCAAGGTTTCTACCGCCAACATATACAACTAAAGTATCAGCATTTACACTAAAGTCATTAATAGTGGTATTAGGATTATTTATATCAGGAGAAGACTCTTGGTCAGGTCTATTAAACCGCACATTAAAATGATTATTTCCCGATGAAGTAATCGCAGTCAAGTTATCAGTTAATCTACTTTCAAAAAAATTTCCAGCAGCATTCAGGGCATCTTTTTTTTCTTGCGTATCAAAAAAACTATTCGTGTCAAACCCATAATCAAATTCAATCGTTATCGCTTAAACTTGCTGAGCACTTAATCCTATAGCGCCAACAGCCAATAATTTAATCATTTTTTTCATCGTCAATTATCCTTATAAATAAAAAGCATGGAAAAATTATAAATAAAAAACTAGCCGCAGTCACTAACAACAAGAACCATTCTATTTTTTACTTAGAAAATCGAATATATTTTCTCAGCGGTGAGCCAGCCTGCCAGGTAAAAGCCTCAGTGTAATAATGCATTAAAGATAAATAGCCAATCAAGCCTAAAGTTATTGCTTTATAAATTGAAGTATCAAAGAAAAATTGGGTGATAACATTAACCCATTCATCCCCATAAGCCTGTAACAAATAAGTCAATAAAAATGAGAGTAAAGGCAATACAACAAATACATGCAGGTTACAACGTGCAGCATATTTGTACAGTGTATTTTGCGGTGTTTGATGATGCTTATTATAATCATGGCTAACATAAAACACATAAGCCGTTGCATCATGAACTAAACGAGGAATCAAAATAGCTAAAAAATAATATTGTTGCGTAAAAAAGAAAAAACTACTCACAATTAAAAAAGTATTCGACCACAAAAAGTACTTTCCAAAAGAAGTCTTAACACAGCGCTGACATAAGACTGAACTTAAAACCAACCCAATCGTTAAAGTAGCGGCAATTAAGTGAACCCAAAGTACTTGCTGGGCATCTAAACTATTTTTTAAAAATATCCCCATATAAATAAAGATACCTGCACTCACACTGAGCCATAGCAAGCAATAAAAAGCCCAACCGGGCAACCTACAAACGCCCTTGCCTATTCCATGTTGCTGTTTAAATACATGATAAACCGTCCAGCACACACTAATAATATATAAGGCTTTATACGGTATATACAGGCTTCCAATCCCAAAAAAAACAATAATAAAAACAGTCATCCCTATCAGCTTCCACTTAAAAAACTGTAGATATTCTCTATTCCCCGTTAGCAAAATGGCACTTGCAATAATATGAGGGGTGCCAAACAAAATCTGAAACAAAATAAAATGAGCAGGGCTACTTGGCAAAATTGATTTTAAATACCCTCCCCAAATAAATACATCGGCCAAATAGATAACAAAGCAAATAGGGATAATTGAATATAATCCAAGAATTAACTTAAAAGAGACGGCTAATTTAATCTCTACAGGGATTTGTTCGCTTGCAAGTGTCGATGTATTCATATTTGTTTTCCCGCAAGTAAACCCATCCATAATGCTGAACTAAACACTATAATATTACAGCCAATAGAGGCTAAAATAGATTTTAAATGGGTATCAAAAGTATAACTGTGCTCTATAAAATAAAGAACTAAATACAAACTGGATAATGTTATATAAATCCCTATAAAAACAATAACCAATGCGGCCGCATATTCCTCAGGAAAATCAACTTTAGATAACAAAATAGTACTCACAATACCAATGATAAAAGCACCAATCGTATTCACCAGTAATAAACCATAGGGAAAAACCCACCCTCTCCAATGGAATACACCCTCTGTGGAAGAAAAAAGAGCCTTTCCTAAGGTCATCCCAATCCAAACGGCAACAATACAAACAAAAACATTGGCAGTAATATTTAAAGCCGCTTTAACAAAATGACCCTGCTCAATCAAATAGAAATTATCTAAAGAAAAGGTTGAAAAGGTGGTTAAAGAGCCAAACAAACCAACCAAAATAGCAGAACGATATTCCATTGTAAGGGCAATACGCTGCAAAGGTAAGGCAATAGTCATCAAACCAATCAACAAAGAGCCAATAATATTAACGGCCAGTGTTCCATAAGGAAAACCACGCCCTAGCCATTGATAAACTCCGGTAGAAATCAAAAACCTGAGTACTGCACCAAAAGCCCCCCCCATTGCCACTGCTATTAAATGATTCATAATTAGAACTTAATGAAATGCTCGCGGTAATATTTCATTTCATCAATAGACTCTATAATATCGTCCAATGCTTTATGCACTGATTTTTTCTTAAAACCTTTTTGTAAATCAGGCGCCCAACGAGCAGCCAACTCTTTTAATGTAGAGACATCTAAATTACGATAATGAAAATAATCTTCCAGTTTAGGCATATAACGATATAGAAAACGCCTATCCTGACAAATACTATTGCCACAAATGGGTGACTTATTTGCTGGCACCCATTTTTCTAAAAACTCAATTGTTTGCCTTTCAGCTTCGGCATCATCAATAGTTGATGCTTTTATTCTATCAATCAAGCCCGATTGACCATGATGCTTTTGATTCCAGTCATCCATGGCTGCAATAGCTTCATCTGATTGATGAACCGCAAGCACGGGTCCTTTGGCAATAATATTAAGATTTTTATCCGTGACAATCGTAGCAATCTCAATAATTAAATCCGTATCGGGATCTAGCCCTGTCATTTCCAGATCTATCCAGATTAAGTTGGTTGAATCCTGCGCCATTTTGTTTCCATTAATAGATGATAGTTGCTTTAAATTGTAGCATTGGCTAATCTGTATAGCTAATTCTTAAAATCTGGTCGTTAATTAAACCCCATGCACACATTTACCATCGTATTTTTAATTGCAGTTGTGATCTCTTACGCTATTCAACAATGGCTTTCGAATCGTCAAAAATCCTTTATTCTCGAACATAGATCGGCTGTTCCAGACGCTTTCAAAGACTCGGTTGCACTTGATGCCCATCAAAAAGCGGCCGACTACACCATCGAAAAAGAAAAACTAGGCGGCATAGACAGTATTGTCGGTGTAATATTTTTAATCGTACTTACTTTAGGTGGCGGTATTAGTTTCATCTTTGATCTATGGTCGTCTTTTGAATTTTCACCTATGCTGACAGATCTAGGTGCCGTAGGCAGTCTTATTCTCATAATGACCCTCTTTGAAATTCCTAGTAGTTTTTACCAAACATTTGTAATCGAAGAAAAATTTGGCTTTAATAAAAGCTCAAAAGCACAGTTTTTTAAAGATCAAGCTATTTCATTATCATTAGTTATTGCTATAGGTATGCCTATTCTTGCTTTGATTCTTTGGGTAATGGATAGCATTGGTGATTTGTGGTGGCTATATGCTTGGGCTATTTTAATGAGTGTTTCACTGTTAATGAGCTGGTTATTCCCCACCGTTATTGCTCCAATGTTTAACAAATTCACCCCCATGGAAGAAGGTTCTTTAAAAGATCGTATTCAAGGGTTATTAAGCCGTTGTGGGTTTAATAGCAATGGCATTTTTATCATGGATGGCTCTAAACGTTCAGGCCATGGTAACGCTTACTTTACAGGCATGGGGAATAATAAAAGAATCGTATTTTTTGATACTTTAATTGAATCATTAGATGACGAAGAATTAGAAGCCGTTTTAGCGCATGAATTAGGTCATTTTAAATGTAAACATGTAATTAAAATGCTAGTTGCCTCTTCATTTATGACTTTAATCAGCTTTGCCGTATTAGGCTGGCTCATCACTCAAGACTGGTTCTTTAGTGGATTAGGCGTTGATACCCATTCAAATGCTGCTGCATTATTATTGTTTATGCTGGTATCGCCTGCTTTCACTATTTTTATGCAACCCATCAGCGCTTATTTTCAACGTAAATTTGAATTTGAAGCGGATGACTTTGCATCTAATAATGCTCAAGCTAGCAAGATGATCAGTGGTTTAGTTAAACTATATGAAGAAAATGCCAGCACTTTAACACCCGACCCACTATATTCTGCTTTTCATTATAGCCACCCACCAGCGGCCATTCGTATTGCCCATTTAGAATCTAAAATGTAACGAATGATGACTGATTTAATTGAAGGACTGGTGATCTCTCACCTAGGGCAAGGGATTGCTGTCGAGGTAGCAGGCGAAATCATCTTATGTCAGACCCGACGTAAACTTGAAACTGTCGCTGTGGGTGATCAGGTAAAGGTAACAAAATCTTCACCTGATCAAGGACGTATTGAGGAGATATTACCGAGACGTTCTTTATTACAACGTCCAAGCAGAAATAAGAAAACTCGCCCTGTCGCTGCCAATATCGATAAGATTTACGTGGTATTTGCCACCGAGCCGCATTGCGATTTTTTATTAATCGACCAATATTTAGCCATTTGTGAAAATAGGAATATTGATGCAGTTTTAGTGCTCAATAAAGTCGATTTAACTAATATCAAAGAGCTTGAAGTTGAGTTACAGCAATACCAAGATCTTGGCTATGCCATGCATAAAGTTAGCGCCATGGAAAATATTGGTATCAGCGAACTTAAAGCCGCATTAAACAATCAGATCAGTATGTTTGCAGGACAATCAGGCGTAGGAAAATCCTCCTTAACCAATGCCATCATTCCAGATAAACAACTTAAGACTAATACGGTTTCTGAAATCACCAAACATGGGCGCCACACCACTACAGCCGCAACACTTTATCATTTACCCGAAGGCGGTGATTTAATTGATAGCCCAGGTGTTGCCATCTTTGGCTTAGCTGATATGACAGAACAACAATTAGCTTGGGGATATCGTGAATTTCAACCCCTATTTGATCAGTGTCGTTTTAATAACTGCCGTCATTTAAAGGATAAAGACTGTGCTGTTAGAGCGGCAGCCGAAGCGGGAGAAATCCCTATGCAACGCTATCAACGCTATTTAAAACTGATAGAAAAGATGTAGAGACAATAAAAGAGCGACCTTGTTAAATATAAGATAACTATTCATCATGTTTTTATACCATAAAATTATTAAGGTACTAGTCAAGTCGCCCAAGGGGTCTTATCCTTGTATAGATTGATATTTTATTTTTAGCAAAAATTCAATAATGAAGCATTTAATAAACTAACAATTTATTTTAGTTATCCGCGCCAGGCTGATTATCAGGGCAAAATGGCATCTCAACTCGGCATTATTTTTCAGACCTCAATTACATGTTTAATTGCAGTAATAAAAGGTACACCTTTGATTGCATCAAGTTCTTGTTTTAAACAGAAATGATATTCATCTTCACCAAACTCATCAAAAATTTCTAATAACGTTTCAGCTGTTTGAATATATCCCGTCACCATGTTTTTTCGCATTTGTCGTAAAGCCCCTCTTTCCGCATCAAGATTAAAAATTCGTAATGTTTCTTTAGCTCGAGATTTCTCTTGGGGCAATAAACTAGATCTAATTGCAATAGTTCCATCACTAATAAACTGAAAAAAGTATTCTGGGTCCTCTATATCAGGTTTAATTAGGTTTAATTAGGTTAATGTAATTATATGGGCCACAACTGTCTTTGTGTTTCCCACATGACTCTGTACGATTACAGGACCCAAATAAGTTATCCCATTTAAAAGTACCTTGTGGGTATATACTGCTATTTTTTTGTCGAAAGTGCTCAATATGCTTATTGTTTTTCTGTAACTCACTCTCACAATAAGCACAGCGAGTTCCTTGCATATCGGTTATCTTCTCCCAAATTTCAACTTTATCCTCTGTTGTGACATCATCCCAATTATTTTGACCATGATGGAATTTTGATAAACAACTAGGTGCCTGGCCTTTGCTTAACTTATGCATTCTAATTTAATCCATTGAACTTGTATTCTTTGATAGCTTTGATTTCATAGCCATTAACCTAATTAAACGATCACATTCTATAATTTCTGGGTGCTTACTACCGAAATGCTTATTTAACTGACGACGTAATTTCTCCCCTTTTATTTCGTGCAAATTCTCTTGGATCATCGCCTTATATTGACTCAGCATTTTAGCTTCTTTTATATCTGGCACAGGATCAATATTCATTTGCATAGCCATAACATCAGTGCTTGAAACTCCCTGACTTTGTATAACGGGTGTATCAACAATTATTTTTTGTTCCTCATTTTTTTCTAGTCTACGAATACATTTAGAGTTCACTGTTGAAAGTACTTGGGGGCTATGAGTACTAATAATAAACTGCACATTAGTAAAAACCTTTAACAACCCAGGAATAACAGTTTGCTGCCACTTAGGATGCAGATGCAAATCGATTTCATCAATTAAAACGATGCCATTGCCTTTTAAGGGGTTATCTAGAGAGGGGTTTAGCAATACCAGTCGGCGAGCAATATCGGCCACTAAGGCCAACAAAGATTTTTCACCTTGTGATAGTTGACGAATATTGAGTGCTATTCCATTTTTATCTATCATCATATCTAAAGATGGATATTCAATCCTAATATTCTTAAACTCAGGTAGAAATTCAGAAATAACTTGAGTAACAATCGCAATAGTTTTACTGGCTGGATCTTGTTTTATTTGTTTTTGTAATCGACTCAACTCTTCTTGCATTTGAGTCTTAAAAGCGATTAATGACTTATCAGATTTATTTTCTAGATCAGTCAGTCTCCCCAGTTTTTTTATGAGATCTAATTCAGCCTGCAATTTTGCAATCTCAGTTAATGGCTTTTGACTCTGTTTTACGGATGCATTGTTACAATCTTCAAGATATTTAAACCAGCTATAAAAAAACTCAAAATCGGCAGCGCCATTTAATGCCTTATCGTAACCATCAAATTTATCCCACCTATTATTTTGATTGGATATTTTATTAACTTGTTTCGTATATTCTTTGTTTATCTCATTAGCACGCTCAACTGAATAACACGCCATAATAGGGAAATTAAATTGTGTGCCCCTAAAATTTGCTAGCTTATACATTTCTGCAAGTTGTGTGATTTCTTGATAAAACCCTTTTTGAGTACTTTTAACGTTTTTTCTTGTTTTAGACAGCTCAAGCTGGCAATCAAATCCGGAAACAACTGAAAACTTAGTTACTATAGAAGCATAGCCAGTTTCACTACTATTATTAATATCTAATTCTTCAATAAGCTCACCCGTACCGCTATCACGTTGATTAAGCATGTTTTTAATAACCCAGCTTAAACTTTTTTTAATAGCATCTAACAGTGATGTTTTACCTGCTCCATTATTACCAATAATAACCGTTAAATTAGAGTTATCTTTATTAGTAAAATCAATCAAAATATTTTCAAACCTACGAAAATCAGCTAATTTAAGGGATGATATTTGTAATGACTGTGCCTGAAACAGCGTTAATACTCTGGAAAAATAAACCTCTGCTTGCTCCAGATCTTTATCAACATGCTTACCCTCTTCATAGTATTGAGCCAATTGAAATAAAGCATTAATATCATCCTTGCGCGCTTTATTTTCTAATACTCTAATCGTAGAACTTTTTTTCATTACTTCACCTTAATTTCCAGTGATTATTTTATTGATTGTTTCTAAAGAATATTTTTTAATCATTCTCTGTTTAAAGACAGGTTCTATATCACGGGCAAAAGCAAACAACCCTTGCAAATAACATCTATCTTCATCAGGTAATTGGTTAAGGCTAAATCGGTGAATTAAAGATGAAATATATCTTTTTCTTTCTCGACCTATAGAGAGTTCACCCTCATTAGTAATCGTTACCCCTGTTACATGCCTATTATGCGACATTGAAGAAAAAACCGTCTTACTTTCATTAATAGTGATTTGTCCTGAAAAATGTTTTACCAAAAGGTGTTTAACCACAAGAGGAAATTCAAATAACTGGTTTTTTATATTAGTAGAAAAAGTTATATCATCTGCATATCGTGTATAAGTAATTCCCTGTTTTTTACAGGCTTCAGATAAGGCTTGATCAAAAAAGAATAGTACAACATTTGAAATTAAAGGCGAACTTGGCGCACCAATACTAAGAATTAAGTTACCCCCCGTACGTTTACTGGGGCAGAAGAACAGAATTTGTTCCAACAGATACTTATCCTCCTCAGTTAATTCAATATTGTGTGTTTTTACAATTTTAAAGAATAATTCAGGCGTAATACTATGAAAAAAATTCTGAAAATCCATTTTCAATAAATATCTGGATTTTTGATGTTGCTGAGCATTTTTTTTAATGCCTGTATTTTTTTTATAGGCAAAAGCTGCATCATGAACGGGTAATAATGGTTCAAGTCGAGTAATTAAAGTTCTTTGATACAGTTTTAATTTCTTTGCAGGGTGAGCAATTACTCTTTTACCCGAGGTTCTTTTAGGAATAGTATAAATTTTATACTTTTTGGGTGCTGACAATACAAAATCACTGATTTCTTGCTTTGAAGCAGATAGCTCCGTACATAAAAACTGATAAAGTTGCATTAATTACCCTAATATAATGAAAAACCCCTAAATATAACAAATATTTAGGGGTTTAAAACTCTTTACTAGATTAAGCGGAATGTATTTTTCACGCTTCTGGAATAAAATGGAAGAAGCGTGAAAAATACATTCCGCGCCCCTAAATCCACCCAATAAATTTGAGTCTGGCTAAACGCCCGACTAGACTGAAAAAACTAATAGTCCAAAACGCTAAAGAGTTTGTTTATTATTCTATATAAAACATACCAAATCAACAATAACTAAAGAAACTATCGAACTATTTTTGATTAATTAACAGACCGTTTAAATTGAGGAAAATCATCTATTGCCTTAACCATTGTCCAAACACGCTTCTCTTGCGATCGAGGCTGTGAAAGTATTATCTTTGATCTCCCCCTTTGAAAAAGGGGGATTGAGGGGGATTTTTACAATACAATAACTCATTGATATTAAATGAATTATTTTTATAATAAAATCTCCCCCAGCCCCTCTTTTCCAAAGAGGGGCGCTAAAAGATAATACTTTCACAGTCTCGAACGTGTGCAACAACGGTATCATCAGATCTAGTCCCAGCCTTCGGTTAACCGAATCACAACTTTAATAAATGCAGTACTAAGCAAGGCAAGAATAGAGGGCGTGGATGGATTCAGTAATACCTATCCATAGACTAGCAGAACCTAAGAAACGTATTAGGTAGTTGGTAGTGGGTCGAATCTGTTGATAAAGCTACTTTAAAACTTATCCATTATTGGGGCGCAGGCTTTAGCCTGCACTCGCTCTAAAGAATGCAGGTTAAAACCTGCGCCCCAAAAGACTGACTAATGAGTCATATATTTGTTAAAACTACAGGTTTAACCCATCACCAGGTGGTTATCTAGAAAATAAGCAGAAAGAATTCTATCAGACCGACCTAGCCACTTAAGCGCAGTTGTTTAACTTTATTTTATTACGGTTAAGAGAATCAATTATTACATTTCTAGAGTGGACTCAAATTGATCTACAGAGGAAAACTTGTTGGATTCATCCTGACCAAGCTAAATCAAGCAAAGCAATTGGAATACCCTTAAATGAAAACGCTGTTTCTGTTCTTAGAGGTAATATAGGCAAACACCATTACAGGGTATTTACTCATGAAGGTAAGCCATTTGCTAAAGCTGGGACTAAAACATATAAAAATATCCTTGAAAGAGCGGGGATTAATAAGTTTAGATTTAAGACACACGTGGGCGAGCTGGCATGTACAAGCTGGAACACCTTTGAATGTTTTACAAGAACTAGGAGGATGGAGTGATTATTCTATGGTTCCTAGGTACGCACATCTATCACCTGAACACTTAGCTAAGTTTTGTACTAGCAAATACCACTAAAGAAAGAAGAGATTATAAAGAATAGGTTTTTCTATGTAGATATATAACCGTTTTAGCTAACTATTTCTGTCACAATTTTGTCACAGTAACTTTAAACTATTGGTTGATGCTAAAAATATATAGTGTAAGATTAGAACTATCAGTAACTAACTAGGCACTGAACTTTAGCTATTGAATTAACAGAGAAGAAGTAAGAATATAAGATAGGAACTTAATAAGTGTTACTTATAAGCTGTTGTTCTGTAAGGTATCATTGGGGTGAACGACGGGGCTTGAACCCGCGACAACCGGAATCACAATCCGGGACTCTACCAACTGAGCTACGCTCACCATCATGATATTGATCTGCCAAGTAATGGCGCGCTTGACAGGAGTCGAACCTGTGACCCTCGGCTTAGAAGGCCGATGCTCTATCCAGCTGAGCTACAAGCGCAAATCTTGGTCGGGGTAGAGGGATTCGAACCCCCGACATCCTGCTCCCAAAGCAGGCGCGCTACCAAACTGCGCTATACCCCGAACTAAACTTTCTTACGTTGAAACTCCCTAAAGAATTAAGGACTCGCTGTGAAGAAATAGAATTATACTGTGCCAGCTTACTGGCGTCAACATTATTTTTAATTTCTTATAATTTATTTTTAACGATTTGATATATTTCTTCTGTTTCTACATCTGAGCCTTTCATAATCTCAGCTAACTCTTGTAACTTTTCTTCAGCAAACGCCCTATCTTTAATACTCCCTGCATTAATATAAACATTTAAAGCAGCACTCTTTAAAGCACTGTAACCCGCCATGACCGCAACACCCGCGTCACTAATCACACCAAGATTACCTTTCTCAGCCGCTATACGACTTAATTTAATTGTTTCAGCACAGGATTTGGCACATTCTAAAGGCACAATAGTCGCTTCTTTTAAAACAGCTTGTATTTGATTGCTTCTTTCAGCCTTTTCTTCATCACTCTCTTTAGGCAAGCCATAACAAGCCATTAATTTATCAAATACATCGACATCCGCCTTGATCATATCTGTTAATGAGACTCGCAAGGCTTCTGACTGTTTTAATAAAGACTGCATTTCATCTTCAACCTCGATATATTTGGGTTTACCAATCGTTAGATTGCACACCATTGATGTTAATGCGGCCGATTGAGCTCCCATCACTGCGGCTGCACTCCCCCCTCCAGGTGTTGCTTTCTTACTGGCTAATTCTTCTAGAAATAACTCAATTGATTTATCTTTTATTTCAGTCACTGACAATCCACTCTCTTTTTATATTTATTAGTTGTAGTATGAAGGACATACCCCCTACACACTTTCTCTACGCCAACTACTTGTTCCACCAGCAATATCTTCAACAATAACACCTTGCTCTTTTAGCTGATTTCTTATTTCATCAGCTTTTGCCCAGTCTTTATTATTTTTAGCATCTATTCTGGCTTGAATTTGCTGATTTATTTCATCTCCTGAAAGACCATCAGCAGCAATATCTCCTTTCAAAAACTCTTCTGGGTCACCTTGTAAAATACCTAAGACACCTGCCAATGTTTTTAAAGTTCCTGCTAACTGCCCTGCTCTCACAGCATCACTCTTAACCTTATTAAGCTCTCTGACCAAATCAAATAAAACCGCCATCGCGACAGCTGTATTAAAATCATCATCCATAGCCTCTTCAAATCGCGCTTTATATTCAGGGTCACAAGCCCCTTCACTTATCTCGACCCCTCGTAAAGCAGTATAAAGTCGAGTCAAAGCCGCACCCGCATCTTCCAACTGCTCATCTGAATAATTTAACGGGCTACGGTATTGGCTGGACAATACAAAAAAACGAATAATTTCTGGCCGATATTTTTTTAAAACTTCTCTAACCGTGAAAAAATTACCCAAAGACTTTGACATTTTTTCTTCATCCACCCTGACAAAGCCATTATGCATCCATAAATTGACAAACTTTTCACCAGTTGCGCCTTCTGACTGAGCAATTTCATTTTCATGGTGCGGGAACTGCAGATCCATTCCTCCCCCATGAATATCAAAATGATTACCTAAGCAGCAGGTCGACATTGCTGAGCATTCAATATGCCAACCAGGGCGCCCTTTCCCCCAGACAGAATCCCAAGAAGGCTCATCTGGCTTTGCCATTTTCCACAACACAAAATCCATCGGATCTTTTTTAGCCTTATCAACATCAACCCTTTCCCCTGCTCGCAAATCCTCAATATTTTTGCCTGATAATTTACCGTAAGGTTCAAATTTTTTGACAGAATAAAAAACGTCGCCATTCCCACCGACATAAGCCAGTCTTTTTTCAATCAAGGTTTCAATCATCTTGATAATATCGCCCATTGATTGGGTTGCTTTGGGCTCTATATCAGGAGGTAAAACAGATAATGCTCGTTCATCTTCATGCATCGCATCAATAAAACGCTCCGTTAATGCAATAAAATCCTCTCCATTTTCATTCGCTCGCCTAATGATTTTGTCATCTATATCCGTTATATTGCGCACGTAGGTCAAATCATAACCAGAATATCGAAAATACCTTGCGACGGTATCAAATACAACCATCACCCGTGCATGCCCAATATGACAGTAATCATAGACCGTCATACCGCAGACATAGAGCCCCACTTTACCCTCTACTCGTGGTTTAAAAATTTCTTTACTTCTTGTTAAAGTGTTATATATTTTGAGCATCTTTTATCTTAAGGTTCGCTGGATCAGTTATACAGTAGGGTAAAAAACTGTCCAATTTACCAAGATTAGTACTTCTCTTTCAAGAAAAAAACGCATAGAATTCATCTTTTGCATCAACTTTAATGGAATTCCATGCGTAATATTATTTTTATCCTGATGCTGTCTTTAACCTCAACCTTTTCATTTGCAAAGGAAAATACAATGTCAGATACACAATCTAAAGTAAAATTCACCACCTCTTTAGGTGAATTCATCGTTCAACTTAATTTAGAAAAGGCGCCAGTTACGTCTGAAAATTTTATTACTTATGTAAAAGAAGGCTTTTATACTGGTACTATTTTCCATCGTATTATTCCTGGTTTTATGGCTCAAGGTGGCGGCTTTGATACGGACTTTAATCAAAAAGAAGTGCATGCTTCTATTAAAAACGAAGCGGATAACGGTTTAAAAAACCACAAAGGCACGCTTGCAATGGCTCGCACAGGCGACCCACACTCTGCAACCGCTCAATTCTTTATTAACTATAAAGACAATTCATTTTTAGACCACACAGCGCCTAATTCACAAGGCTGGGGTTATGCTGTATTTGCTGAAGTCATTGAAGGCATGGATGTAGTTGATGCAATGGCTGAAGCTGCTACGGGTAACCGCGGTGGTCACCAGGATGTACCTAAAGAAAATATTGTAATTGAATCAGCTGAAATGATTTAAGAGCAGGTTCAGGAGCAGGCTAAAGGCGCAAGGCAAAAGCTAAAAAGAGCAAGATCAAAAGCAAACTCGGAATGCTCTTCCTTTAGCCTTTAGCCTTTAGCCTTTAGCCTTTAGCCTTTAGCCTTTAGCCTTTAGCCTTTACCTTCTATTAAAAACAATACTTTGAAACAACAAATCATCTTCATTTCTGATCTCCATATTTCTTTTGAAAAAAAAGAAATAACCCGCCGCTTTCTGTCTTTCCTTCAAAACCAGGCTAAAAACGCATCTGCAGTTTATATTTTAGGGGATTTATTTGATACCTGGGTTGGCGACGATGACAACATGCCGCCTAATAAAAAAATCAAAAAACAACTAAAACAACTGACTAACTCGGGTACAAAGGTTTTTCTACAACAAGGTAATAGAGACTTTTTACTTGGCCAGCAGTTTTGTAAAGAAACGGGGATTACATTACTTGATGAATACACCGTCATCGATCTATTTGGTGTTAAAACACTATTAACTCACGGGGATTTACTCTGTACTGATGATATTCCTTATCAAGCATTTCGTCAGAAATCGCATACTCATGAGTGGAAACAGAACGTATTAACAAAACCTTTATTACTTCGTCTTCTTGTCGCTCGCTGGTACCGCTTTCGTAGTTTCTTTCATAAACGCAAGAAATCACAAGATATTATGGATGTTAATCAACAGACTATTAGTCATGTCATGCAAGAGTATGATTGCCATCGCCTTATCCATGGACATACCCACCGCCCAGCCATCCATGATTTTAAAATCAAACAAATACCTGCCCAACGCTTTGTTTTAGCTGAATGGAAAAAAGATTCTGCTGAAATATTACTTTGGAACGCTGAAGGATATAAAATAACAAGTATTTAAATGACTTGTTAAAAATGCGGTTTTTTACCCAACATATATCAGCTCAAGACAAATTAGCAGGCAGTCCCTACCGAAAAATTAATTCTTAGAGTTAAAATAGTCCTGCAATCCTGTTAAACCCTCAAGTCTTACTTCGATACACTTTAACCCTGAACCGTTTTACCAATTACTAAATTCATATAATCTTTATAAAAAAAGATCCCTAGGACTGTTGATTTTTCAGTAACTTATAAATCACTTAAGACAAAACAGGTCAAATCACACACAACCCAATCGCTTTAACTATTGACTTTTAGGGCAAAATCATTCAATTTATCCAACTTGTGTGACTATTCTTATTAAATTCTTCTTAACCATAAAAAGAACTAAAAAGAAAGCCATCCAAAAACTAATATTAGTCTTAAATAACATAAACCGTACTCTGTATTACTACAGACTACATTGGAGGAAACATATGAAGAAGCCTTTAAAGAGCTTGCTGATTGCTTCAACTGTCGCCGCTCTACTTTCTGCTCCTGCAGTCTCAACAGCTAACAGTGATGTTGAAAGCTTAACAAAAAACCCAGCTAACTGGGCAACTGCGCTTGGTAACTACAAAGGTACTCGTTACAGCGAATTAGACCAGATTACTAATAAAAACGTTAAAAACCTGCAACCAGCATGGTCTTTCTCTACTGGTGTTCTTCGTGGACACGAAGGTGGCCCACTAGTTATTGGTGATGTTATCTATATCCACACACCATTTCCAAATACTGTTTACGCACTTGATCAGGCGACTCAATCAGTAATCTGGGAATACACACCTACAATGGATGCTGACGTAACTATCCCAGTTATGTGTTGTGACACTGTAAACCGTGGTTTAGCTTATGGCGATGGAAAAATCTTCCTACAACAATCTGATACTGTATTAACAGCATTAGATGCTAAAACAGGTAAACGTGTATGGAGTGTACAAAACGGTGATCCTAAATTAGGGATGACTAACACACAAGCACCTTTAGTTGTTAAAGACCAAGTAATCACTGGTATTGCTGGTGGTGAGTTTGGCGTACGTGGCTTCTTAGCTTCATACGACATTCGTACTGGCCAACTAAGATGGAAAGGTTACAGTATGGGCCCTGATGGCGATACTTTGATCAATCCTAGCAAAACAACAACATGGGAAAACGGTAAAGTCACTAAAGTGGGTGCTGATTCAAGTCGTAAAACTTGGGAAGGCGACCAATGGAAAATCGGTGGTGGTACTACTTGGGGCTGGTATTCTTATGATTCAGACCTAGACCTTATCTATTACGGTTCTGGTAACCCTTCTACATGGAACCCTGTTCAACGTCCTGGTGACAACAAGTGGTCTATGTCTTTATGGGCTCGTGATGCTTCTACTGGTGAAGTAAAATGGGTTTACCAAATGACTCCACATGATGAGTGGGATTTTGATGGTATCAATGAAACTGTTCTAGTTGACCAAAAAATCAAAGGTAAAATGCGTAAAATGATTGTGCATTTTGACCGTAATGGTTTTGGTTACACGCTTGACCGTGTAACAGGTGAATTACTAGTTGCTGAAAAATTTGATAAATCAGTTAACTGGGCATCTCATGTTGATATGCACACAGGTCGCCCACAAGTCGTTCCAGAAATGAGTACTGAGCAAAATGGCGAAGACGAAAATACAGTGGGCGTTTGTCCTGCTGCGTTAGGTTCTAAAAACCAACAACCAGTTTCTTTCTCTCCAAAAACAGGCTTGTTCTACATCTCTGGTAACCATTTATGCATGGAGTACGAACCTTTTGAAGTTTCTTACACTGCAGGTCAGCCTTATGTAGGTGCAACACTTTCTATGATGCCTGCTGGTAAAGACGTTCTTACTGGTAAAGAAGACGGCTCTACTAACCTAGGTCAGTTTACTGCATGGGATGCGACAACAGGTAAAATCAAATGGTCTAACAAAGAAACTTTCTCTGTTTGGTCTGGTTCTGTTGCAACAGCTGGTAACGTAGTATTCTACGGTACATTAGAAGGTTACTTGAAAGCGGTTGATGCTGAAACAGGTAAAGAATTATATAAATTCAAAACACCTTCAGGCATTATCGGTAACGTAAACACATGGTCTTACAAAGGTAAGCAGTATGTTGGCGTATTATCTGGTATTGGTGGCTGGGCTGGTATCGGTATTGCTGCTGGTCTTGATGATGGTTCTGATTCAACAAACACTGAAGGTCTTGGTGCTGTTGGCGCATACAGAAGCTTAAGCTCTTTCACTAAATTAGGTGGTACATTTACTGTATTCTCACTACCTAAAAACTAAGATGATCTAACGATCACCTTTTAGTGATAAAAAAGCCCCTGTTGATTTTAAATCAGCAGGGGCTTTTTTTATGTCTTTTATAATAGTTTCTAGCTGACCTACATAGCTGACTTTAACAGATAACTTGATGATAGCGGACTGAAGTCCGCCCTACAAATACCCAAACCCTCAATACAAGCCAACAAATAAGCTATACTATCCACCATAACTTAACCCCTTGCTAACCAGTCGCCTTTAATGAAAGTACTTTCCAATTTTAAAAAGAACATTATTAGCTTATGCCTTATAAGCCTTTCTTTAACAGCCTCAGCAGAAGAAAAATTTAGAGTCTGCGCCGATCCATTGCATCCCCCCTACTCCAGTAAATCATTAGATGGGTTTGAAAATAAAATTGCCGCCCTTTTTGCTAAAGAATTAAATCAAGAATTAGAATATTATTGGTTCCCTCAAAGAATAGGCTTTATCCGCAACACCCTAAAGTCCCAAATTGATAATACAGAGCAATATAAATGTGATGTCGTGATGGGACTTCCTGTTGGCTTTGACTTTGCAAAAACCACCAAACCATACTACCACTCCAGCTATACATTAGTGATTGCTAAAGGGCGCGGCTGGGATGATATAAGCAAACCATCACAACTCTCTAATTTATCTTTACAACGCGAAGAATCCCTTAAAATAGCGATGTTTGATAGAGGCCCTGGAACCACATGGCTACAAAAAAGCGGTTTATTAGATCAAGGAATTCCGTACCAAACCATGACGGGTGATGATAAAAACAATGTTGCGATGCAAATAGAAAAAGACCTTAGAGCGGGTAAAATTGACATGGTAATACTTTGGGGACCTATGGCAGGCTATGTTGTTTCTCAAAGCCCAAAAGAAACCTATAACATCATTCCAATGACTTCCACCCCAGGAATGAAGTTTGATTTTTCTATGGCAATGGGCATTCGATATGGGGATAATAAAAGAAAAGAAACACTTGAGGCTTTAATTGACAGAAACCAGGGTAAAATTCAATCAATCATTGCAGAGTACAACATTCCTCTATTAGCCATTCCTGAACAGAAAAAAAAGAGAGATTAGCACTTAAATTCAGACATTGATAAAGGATGTGCTCATTATTGATGAGCACATCCTGAAACTAAAGCAACGACCTCTCCAAAAAGAAAAAGAGGATCCCGTTATACTTCGCGCGGCTACATATGCGGACGTTATAGCGAGTTGTTTTGTCGAAAGCAACGAAAGCATAGATGCAGGTGACCCTGAAACAGTCGAGTAGCAAGCTATGGACTGTTTCAACAACGCGGCAATCAGCACAAAATTAGCCGTTAGAAATCCACAATCGTAACCTTGCGAAATATAAGCTTAGCGTCCAAACATTTTAATTAAATGAGCCAAACGCCCCGCCCTTTCGGCTGTCAATTGCTCCCAATTAAAACGCCAACCCCAATTACCCTCACAAGTACCCGGAATATTCATTCTATCTTCAGAGCCCAACTCTAAAATATCCTGCATAGGAACAATTGCCAAATTAGCAACCGAGCCAAAGGCTGTCCCAATTAAAGTAAAAGGCATTGATGTTTTAGAAAACCCCAAATACTCATAAATACGGTGCTTTTCATGATCACTCAATGAATTAAACCAGCCCAAAGTGGTGTCATTATCATGCGTCCCAGTATAAACAACACTATTTTTCTCATGATTATGAGGAAGATACAAGTTATCCGAACTACCATCAAAAGCAAATTGTAAAATTTTCATACCTGGCAAATCAAACTCATACCTTAAAGCATCAACCTCTTCAGTAATAATACCTAAATCTTCAGCAACTAAAGAAACCGAACTACATTCTTTGGCAATCACTTTTAATAAGGCTTTACCTGGTGCCTGAACCCACTGCCCATTTATTGCTGTTTCTTCATCAGCAGGAATTTCCCAAGCAGCCTCAAAACCTCTAAAGTGATCAATTCTTACAATATCAAATAACTCACCTTGAGTTTTAACGCGATCAACCCACCATTTAAACCCAGTTTTCTTTAAATATTTCCAATCATAATGAGGGTTCCCCCAGCGCTGTCCCGTTTCTGAAAAATAGTCAGGAGGAACACCTGCAACAACCGACATTTCCCCTTCTTTATCTAACTTAAACACTTCCCTATTTGCCCACACATCAGAACTATCATAGGAAACAAAGATTGGAATATCACCGAACAGCAGAACCCCTCTTTCTTTAGCATAAGCCTTTAATTCCAGCCATTGGGCAAAAAAAACAAATTGCTCGAATTTAACCGCTTCAACTAATGAACTCAATCGGTGATGTGCTTCTTTAATAGCTTTAGGATTTCTATTTTTTAATACTTCGGGCCATTGATTCCAGCATTGATTTGAAAACTCCTGCCTCAATGAGAAAAACAGAGCAAAGTCATCCAGCCAACTCGCATTATCCTGACAAAACTGAAAATAACTATCCTTATCTTCCCTAACAGCTAATGATTTAAAGCCCGAAAAGGCTTTAGCCAGCAAACAACTCTTAGCAAATGCATCACCTGCATAACAATCATTACATTCATCAATCGTTTGTAACCAGCCTTTTCTTTCCAACCATTGAATATTAATAAATGCTGGATTCCCTGCATGTGCAGATAAACACTGATAGGGTGAGCCATCATCATGAGGCATCCCTAAAGGAAGAGTCTGCCAAACAGAAACCCCCGAATCATGGAGGAAATTAACAAAATTATAGGCTTCTTGCCCAAGGTCGCCATGTACACCAGAACTTGGCAGAGAAGATATGTGAAGCAATACACCAGCTCTTCGACTGCTTAAAGGATTACTCATTTTCATATAAAATATTCACATTAACTGTTATATAGCCACCCCTATAAGCAATTATTCTTTTTTATAGAATCAAAGCTTATAGCGCTCTTTTCGAAAAACATTTACTTTTATTGTATCGCATCATACTGAAAAACCAACAAAAAAGGGCCTAGGGAATGATGAACCACTTCTTATAAAAATGTAATTCATCCACCCTAAAGCCCTATTTCCAGTCCTTAAACACACGTATTATTTAAATTACATGATGCCTCTTCTGTCCCAGCATCTCAGGCGTAACCAACACAACACCACCTGAACTTAACTCAAACCTTTTTTCATCATCAGCCCTATTTTCACCAATCACGGTGCCTTCAGGAATATGACATCCTTTTTCTATAATCGCTTTGGTAATACGACAATTTCTACCAATAACTGCTTCTGGCAAAATAACCGAATCCACAACGGTTGAATAAGAATTAACCCTAACATCTGAGAAGACAAGCGAATGCTTTACTGTAGCACCGGAAATAATACAGCCACCCGAGATCATTGAATCAATCGCCTGCCCACGTCTGTCTTCATCATCAAAAATAAATTTTGCAGGTGGATTTTGTGCTTGATATGTCCAGATAGGCCACGTTTTGTCATATAGATTTAAATCAGGGTTTACTCCGATTAATTCCATATTTGCTGACCAATAAGCATCTAAGGTACCTACATCACGCCAATAACTTTGCTCACCTTGCAAGTTTAAAAATGGATAGGCATTAACACTATGCTTATCAATCACTGAAGGAATAATATCATGACCAAAATCTCTAGTTGATCCAGCTGTTTCAGCATCTTTAATTAATTGCTCAATAAGAAATTTAGTATTAAATACATAGATTCCCATCGAAGCTAATGCAATATCTGAACGCCCTGGAATGCAAGGTGGGTTGGATGGCTTTTCAACAAACTCCTGAACCTGTCTGTTTTCATTGACATGCATCACCCCAAATTCTTTAGCTTCATCCAATGAAACCTCAAGACAACCAATCGTTAGATCAGCCCCTTTATCAACATGATCAGCTAACATAGCGCCATAGTCCATTTTATAGATATGATCGCCCGCTAAAATCAATACATATTCAGAATTCTCACGACGAAGCATATCTATACTTTGATAAATCGCATCTGCAGTACCTTCATACCAACCGCCACCCTGGGCCGTTTGCTGAGCAGGCATCAAATTAACAAACTCACCAAATTCACCTCTTAAAAAACCCCAGCCTTGCTGAATATGCTTAATAAGGGGATCCGCTTTATATTGGGTTAAGATTCCAATTTTGCGAACTCCAGAATTAATGCAATTAGATAATGGAAAGTCAATGATTCTAAATTTACCACCAAACGGGACTGCGGGCTTTGCTCGCCAATCCGTCATTTGCTTTAATCGAGTACCTCGCCCACCCGCTAAAATCAAAGCAACTGTGTTTCTTGTCAACTGACTGACAAAACGCTCATGATGTGAATTTCCTGAATCTGACATATACACCTCTTATTATTATATTACTAGCATCATACAAATTTTAGGATAATAAAATTAACAATCTAAGCCGTACAAATTAATTAATTTAATTTTATCCTCAAAATTTGCTAACATTCGTTGTCAGGTATTCTACTACAATCCACAACGATGGGGCATTGCAAAGTGAACAAAAAAACAAAAAAGAATAAAAATAGCACCAGTTCAACCTCCCAGCCTATAGAAAAAAAATTAAATGATGATTTAATTCGCATTGCAGAAGCTAAGCATAGTGATGTTTTTTCTATCCTAGGTCGACATCAAAAAGGCAGTTTAACCACGATCACTGTTTACGCCCCTTATATTGAAACCATTAATCTTGGTAATAACGGCCCATCATTCGACAGAATCCCTGACTCTGATTTTTTTCAATATCAGACATCACAAGACAATATTCCCGAGCACTATCAACTTTCCCAAGTCGATAAAGAAGGTAACAAACACCTTGCATTCGATCCTTATGATTTTGCACCTATTTTACCTGAATTTGATCAACACCTATTTTCTTCAGGTAATCACTGGCATATCTACAAACAGTTAGGTTCTCATTTACGCACTATCGATGGCGTTAAAGGTGTTCATTTCGCTGTTTGGGCACCTAATGCTCAACGCGTTAGTGTGATTGGTGATTTCAATAGCTGGGATGGTCGCTGCACCCCTATGAGAAGCTTAAGTAGCAGTGGCATATGGGAAATTTTTATTCCCAACCTCACTGCAGGCTGTACCTATAAGTTTGAAATACTTAATGCTCAATCCAACGAAATATTAGTTAAAACAGATCCTTACGGCCAACAATTTGAATTCAGACCCCAGACCGCTTCCATTGTTAGCAATGAAAACCAATATAAATGGGCTGATACGACCTGGATGACTCACCGTAAAGAACACGACTGGATGCATGAAGCCATGTCTATTTACGAAGTTCACCTTGGATCTTGGCGCCGTGATGCGCAAGGCAATTTTCTTAACTATAGAGACCTTGCGATTGAACTGGTCGATTATGTTAAAAACATGGGCTTTACCCATATTGAATTATTACCTATTACTGAACACCCTCTTGATGACTCATGGGGTTATCAAACCACGGGGTATTTTGCCCCGACCAGTCGACATGGTACGCCCGACGACTTCCGCCACTTTGTCGATGTCTGTCACCAAAACAATATTGGCGTAATACTTGATTGGGTACCTGCTCATTTTCCTAAAGATTCTTTTGCTTTAGCCAAATTCGATGGCACTGCATTATACGAACATGAAGATCCTCGTAAAGGCGAACATCGCGATTGGGGTACACTCATTTATAACTACAGTCGAAATGAGGTGAAAAACTTTTTATTAGCCAGTGCTAACTTCTGGCTGGATGAATTTCATCTGGATGGACTAAGAGTTGATGCGGTTGCATCCATGCTGTATTTAGATTATTCACGCGAAGCAGACGACTGGGTGCCAAATATCCATGGCGGAAATGAAAATCTAGAAGCCATAGATTTCATGAGACACATGAATTCAATTACTCACGAACAGTATCCAGGCACCGTTATTATTGCTGAAGAATCAACCTCTTGGCCACAAGTAACTCGCCCAACATGGACAGGAGGGCTTGGTTTTTCCATGAAATGGAATATGGGCTGGATGCATGATTTGCTTTCCTATATGCAACAAGATCCAGTACACAGAATGCACCATCATGACAACCTGACCTTTGGCATGCTTTACGCATTTTCTGAAAATTTTGTATTGCCCTTTTCCCATGACGAAGTTGTTCACGGCAAAGGCTCCATGATAAATAAAATGCCTGGTGATGAATGGCAACGCTTTGCAAACTTACGCCTACTTTATACCTTCATGTTCACCTACCCAGGTAAAAAACTACTCTTTATGGGCTGTGAATTTGGCCAAGGCACAGAATGGAACTTTAATCAGGCATTAGACTGGTATACTTTAGATTACCCACAGCATAACGGAATGCAAACACTGGTTAAAGACTTAAACAATCTATACACAAACCACCCCGCTCTATTTCAGCATGACTTTGAAAACGAAGGATTTGAATGGATTGATTGCCATGATGTCAGTCATTCAATCATTAGTTACCGCAGAAAAACTGCAACTGAAGACCTTATCATTATTTTAAACTTCACCCCAGTTGTCAGAGAAAATTACCGTATTGGCGTTCCTTCCGAAGGTCAATACAAAGAAATCTTTAATTCAGATTCCAGTTATTACAACGGGAGTAACAGAGGAAATGGGACTATTCATTCAGAGCCTACACCCTGGATGAATCTTTCTCATTCCGTTAACCTAACCCTTCCTCCTTTAGCTGGGATTGTTTTAAAATTATGAAAAAAATACTTTTTGTAGCCAGTGAAGTACACCCTCTCATTAAAACGGGAGGATTAGCAGATGTCGCAGGTAGTTTACCGCGAGCGCTAGCCGAGCTATCTCAGGACATTCGGATTATTTTACCTAACTATCAGTCCTTGAAAAAAACTGAGGAAGTGAGGTTTATCAGCACAGTTAGGGTAAACAATCAAGATGCCAATATTCTTGAAACAACACTACCAGGTAGCGACATTATTGTCTGGTTAGTCGACTGCCCTAGTCTATTTGATACCCCTGGAAATCCTTATGTAGATGAATCTGGGAACAGCTGGGAAAATATTGCAGACCGCTTTGCCTTATTCTGCCGAGTTGCTGTTGAAGTTGCCATGAATAGAGCGTATCTTGACTGGTCTGCCGATGTCGTGCATTGTAACGACTGGCAGACAGGCCTGATTCCTGCTCTTTTATCCATTGAAAGCAATAAGCCATCAACTGTATTTACCATCCACAATATGGCTTATCAAGGCATGTTCCCTGAAAGTTCGTTCTCTGAGCTTAACTTGCCTCGCCAACTTTGGCATCCTAATGGATTAGAGTTTCATGACATGCTGTCTTTCATTAAGGGGGGATTGTCTTATGCAGACCGTATAACGACTGTTAGCCCAACTTATGCGCTTGAAATTCAAACACCTGAATTCGGCTATGGCTTAGAAGGCTTATTAAGTCATAAGCACCATGTGTTAAGTGGAATTATCAATGGTATGGATCTTGATCAATGGAATCCAGAAACGGATACATCAATCAGCGAGCCCTACAATATTGACAGCTTGGAAAAGAAAATCATCAACAAAACGTCCTTACAAGCCAGGTCATCACTTCCGGTAAACAAGTCAGTCCCTTTATTTGGCCTGATTAGCCGACTCGTTGATCAAAAAGGTATAGACCTTGTTATTGACTGCCTTAAAGAAATGGTGGACATGCCTTTACAGCTCGTCTTATTAGGAAGTGGCGATAAAAGTGTTGAACAGAAGTTACTTGAATTCGCCAGACTTTACCCCAAAAAGGTGTCCGTCACCATCGGTTATGATGAAGCATTAGCCCATCAAATTGAAGCTGGGGTAGATATATTTCTCATGCCCTCCAGATTTGAACCTTGTGGTTTAAATCAAATGTACAGTCAACGCTACGGCACCATCCCTATCGTTAGAGAAACAGGGGGATTAGCTGATACGATTGAAGATGCTTTACCGAAAAGCCTGGCTAAAAACACAGCAACTGGTGTTTCATTTAAACATGCGACTCCAGGCGCTTTACTGGAAGCTATTAAACGAACCATGCTGCTATATAACGATAAGAAATCCTGGAAAAAAATTCAGTTAGCAGCCATGAGTAAAGATTTTTCATGGCAAAATAGTGCCAGACAATACTTGGATTTATACAATGAAATATGATTGAGAACAGACTAACGACACAAGGCTAAAGAAAGAGCAAAGTTTTCATCCATATGACAATTTAATCAATATGAGCGAACCCAGGTTCGCTCTACCTTTATCTGGAGTGAAAAGTGTTTAAACTATTAATTTTATGCCTCAGCCTTTTCCATTCAACAGCGAGTCTATCCACTGAATCCGTCATGCGGGTCATCCCTCTCCACAACCGATTTGCGTCAGACCTTCACTCCATCATCACCCCTCTCCTAGAGAACTCAGAACGCATCATTGCCAATCGTTCCAGCCTTATTATTAAAGCATCTCCAGCTCGTCAAATAGAACTTCTCAATTTAATTAAACAACTCGATCAACGCTTAAGTAACCTAACGATTACAGTCATACAAAGTAAAACAGATACAGCACATTCTCTTAATGCTGCTGCAAGGGTGAGAGTGAATTTATCGCCCCATAGATCGGCTAATCTTTCAGCTAAAATGCATGCTAGATTCGCCGATACAACAAGCTTAAACCAATCAGATAGCCAACAAAAAATACAAACACTTGATGGAAAACCAGCCTACATTAAAACAGGTAAAATATACCCAGTAAAAGATATCAATCTCTTTCACTCAAGCGATGGTCAGCCGATAATTTCCAGCAACACACGACTTATTTCAGCAACAACTGGATTTTTAGTCACACCACGCTTGTCAGGCAAGCAAGTTAATCTAGAAATCACGCCTTGGTCCGATAAAATGAATAATAACGGCTCTTTAAGCACTCAGGGGGCTCATTCAACAGTTCAAGTCAATTTGGGCGTATGGATTGAAATTGGAGGCATTGATCAGCAAAGTCAATTTTCAAGTCATGCAACACTTTCCCATGCCTATTCCACAAAGAATAACAGCATGAAAATTTTAATTAAAGTCGATAAAAATTAACATTCCTTATCCTACTAAATTAATTTTAATTTAATCAGAAAAACCCGCCTATCATCAGCATGTATCACCTCAAAACGAAACTTATCGTAGTCTAATTTATCACCTTTTTTAGGCATATAGCCTAATTGATGAATAACAAAACCTCCGATAGTATCATGCTCTTCATCCTTCAATTTGGCTGAAAAATACTCATTAAACGCATCAATTGGCATCAATGCTTTAAGTGTAAACTTGGAGCCATTAGATTTTTGAACATACTCTTCTTCCTGATTATCATGCTCATCTTCTATTTCCCCAACAATCTCCTCTAGCACATCTTCTATGGTTACCAGCCCTGCGGCCATACCATACTCATCAACCACAATAACCATATGGTTGCGTTCTGTTCTAAACTCTTTCAGCAACACATTAAGTCTTTTACTTTCTGGTACCACGCTCACTGGCCTCATAATATCAGCCACCGTTAGTTTTTTATCATCTAAGGCATAGGCTAACAAGTCTTTAGCCAATAAAATACCAACCACCTTACTGCGATCACCTTCAATAACAGGAATACGTGAATGACCATATTCCAGTGCGATAGGAAAAACAGATTCTAATGATTCATCCTTAGAAACGACTTGCATCTGAATCCGAGGAATCATAATATCCCTTACTCGCATCTTAGAAAAATGCAGAACCCCCTCAATCATAGCCAATGCTTCCGCATCTAATAAATGCTTTTCATGCGCATCTTTTAGCATATCCAGAAGTTCATCCTGATCTTTCGGCTCCCCAGACAAAAAATGACCAATTCGATCAATTAAACTTTTCTGCTGGGGCTCTCTACTTGGTGGTTTGTCGTCACTCATGACTGGTTTTTCTCCTCATATGGGTCGTCTATTTTAATAGATCTTAATATTTTAATTTCTAAAGCTTCCATTTCTTCAGCTTCTGCATCATTGATATGGTCATAACCAATTAAATGCAACACACCATGGACAATCATATGTGCCCAATGATGCTCTAACAGCTTTTCTTGCTGCTTTGATTCTTTTTCTACTACAGGGGCACAGACTAATAAATCACCCAGCAAATCACTATCCACCCCATCAGGAGCCTCAAAGGGAAAACTCAATACATTAGTCGAACCATTTTTACCTCGATATTGCTCATTAAACAGAATCATCTCTTGTTCATCGACAATTCGAATAACAATTTCTGAATCTTCAGCATCATCTTGTAATATTGCATCAATCCATTTTTTAAACTTTTCTTGCGCTGGTATTTTCTGGGATTCAGAGACTATCTGAAATTCTAAACGATTCATCCTTGTTGCGACTTCTCGTAGCGCTCATAGGCCAACACAATACGCTGAACTAAAGGGTGCCTCACCACATCCTTAGCACCAAAAAAAGTAAAACTAATACCATCCACATTATCTAGAACCTTAAGCACATGCTTTAGTCCAGACATTTTTTCATTAGGCAAATCAATTTGCGTTACATCCCCAGTCACCACAGCAGTTGAACCAAACCCAACACGAGTCAAAAACATTTTAATCTGCTCAACAGTGGTATTTTGAGCTTCATCTAAAATAATAAAAGAATCATTTAAAGTTCTCCCCCTCATAAACGCTAAAGGAGCGACTTCAATAACATTCCTTTCTATCAGTTTTTCAACCCGCTCAAACCCTAACATTTCATATAAAGCATCATACAAAGGGCGTAAATAAGGATCCACCTTTTGTGCTAAATCACCAGGTAAGAAACCTAATTTTTCACCCGCCTCAACAGCAGGACGGACTAAAATAATACGTCTAACTGTTTCAGATTGTAATGCTTCTACCGCACAAGCAACAGCTAAATAAGTCTTCCCTGTTCCAGCGGGGCCCACACCAAAATTAATATCATTAAATTTTATGTTTTTTAAATAATTTTGCTGATTTTCACCGCGACCTTTAATGACACCCCGTTTAGTTTTAATAAAAACTTGATCAGTCACTTCAGTATCTGCCACCTGCTCATCAGGGGTTGAGCTAACAATTTGTTGAATACTAGAATCTTGCATTGATAGGTGTATATCCTCTGGAGTTAATGCTTGTTCATTGGTTGCATCAAATAATGTTTTCATAACCACGCTAGCTGCAACGACAGCATCAGAAAACCCAGTCACTTTAAACAGATTCCCACGGTTGGCTATATCCACTTTTAAGCGTTTTTCAATTTGACGTAAATGCGCATCAAACTGCCCACAAAAGTTAGCAAGTCGCTGATTATCAGCGGGCAATAAGATCACATCTTGAGATATTTGTAATTCTGACAAGGTATTATGGATTATTTATTTAAGATTTTATCAACAGAAGACTCGACTAAGCGAGCTCTTAAGGAGTTTGGCAAGGCTTCAGTAATCATGACATCAACAAACTGCCCAGCTAAACGAGGGTGGGCAGTAAAATTAACTACACGATTATTCTCTGTTCTTCCCGTCATTTGCAGAGGATTCTTTTTAGAAACACCTTCCACTAATACCGTTTGAACCGTATCAATCATACTTTTTGAAATGTCTTGGGTCATCTCATCTAATCGTGTTTTTAACTTTTTAAGTCTTAATTTTTTCACGTCTTCAGAAATATCATCTGCTAATTCCGCAGCAGGTGTACCAGGACGCGCACTATAAACAAAACTATAAGAAAAATCGAAACCGACTTGTTCAATTAATGACATAGTTTCTTCAAATTCTTCTTCTGTTTCACCAGGAAAGCCAATAATAAAATCAGAAGATAAACTAATTCCAGGTCGAATAGCTTTCATCTTATCCATAATATCCAGATAATCTGCTCGCGTATAACCCCGTTTCATATTGGCTAAAATATGATTACTGCCACTTTGCACAGGTAGATGTAAATGACTGACTAATTCAGGAATCTCAGCAAACGCTTCGATAATATCATCGGTATATTCAGCGGGATGAGACGTTGTAAAGCGTATTCTATCAATACCATCAACAGCGGCAACATAATGCAATAGAAGAGAGAAGTCAGCAATTTCGCCATCTTCCATATCACCTCGATATGCATTGACATTCTGTCCAAGCAAATTAATTTCTCGCACACCTTGTTCAGCTAACAGGCTAATTTCAGTAATAACATCAGTTAATGGTCGACTAATCTCTTCACCACGGGTATAAGGTACAACACAAAAAGTACAATACTTACTACACCCCTCCATGATAGAAACAAAGGCTTTGGGGCCTTCTGCACGAGGATCAGGCAATGAATCAAACTTTTCTATTTCAGGAAAAGAAACATCAACCACCCGCTTATGTGTTTTACGTGCCTCGTCCAGCAATTCAGGTAATCGATGCAAGGTTTGTGGACCAAAAACAATATCCACATAAGGCGCACGCTTTTGAATAGCCGCACCTTCCTGACTAGCAACGCAACCGCCCACCCCGATAATAACCTCAGGACGTTTATTTTTTATCTTTCGCCAACGCCCAATAGCAGAAAAAACTTTTTCCTGAGCCTTCTCTCTAATTGAACAGGTATTCAATAATAAAACATCTGCTTCTTCAGGAATATCAGTCATTTCCATTGCATGAGAAGCTTGTAGTACATCCTGCATTTTATCAGAATCGTACTCGTTCATTTGACAGCCATTTGTCTGTATATAAAGTTTTTGCGCCATATTCGTTTGTAGATACCTCAAGCTTAATCTACTTTAATAAATCCCAATTCTCAATGATTGAGTTAAAATGCCAGACATTATACCCCATCACACTGTTGCTATACATATCAAAAACCAATTTTTTAGCATTGTCTTATATTTGGTACTTTTTAAAGTAGCAAATATTACTTTTCATAAGGCAGGGTTTACCCTTGATTAAGCCTATTTTGATAATGGGTCGAATTTGTAGATATCTTGTATAATTTGAATTCATGACCCGCTATCAAGAAGTAAGTTGTCTAAAATGCAACCGTATAAAAATCACCGAACCTGGAACAAATGGTTACAGATGCGGAATTAAGGAAACAGCACGGATGCTAAAAATTAATAAAAATTCGGTTTCAATACGCTAGAAAAAAGGAAAGCAAGTTCAAGCAGGTGAATCCTAAGTTTCAGACTGAATCAGTCGTCAATGATGTTGAATTAATCTGTAAAGAGGCTGAGATAGATGATACAAGCATTCAACATAACCACTCACTAGGCTATAATAAAACTTACTTTCTAAAAGTTTTATCAGGTTATAAGGTATGTGTCAGCCACTCTGGTGTTTAAATTTTGCATGAAATTTCGCTACTTGAAAATGTGAGGGAAATCTTGCAAGAGCATGCAAAAACACAACATTTCAAGCAAGTAAAACAGGTTACTTTAGAGATTGGTCAATTATCTTGCGTAGAACCCGAGGCTTTACGATTTGGCTTTGATGCAGTTATGAAAGGTTCTTTAGCTGAAAATGCCAAGCTCCTTATAACCAAATTGGATGGGCTAGGCCTTTGTGAACAGTGCAAAAACCAGATACCCATAAAAACCTTATACGAGCCTTGTTCATTATGTGGCAATCCTTTTGTTACTATTACCCAAGGAAACGAAATGAGAATTAAAGATTTAATTGTCACCTAAAAAGAAGACTAAGACTATGTGTGGAATTTGCGGTTGTGGACAAACAGAACATAAACACAGTCATCATCATGCTGATACAGATCGACTGATTAAAATAGAGCAAGACCTGTTAAATAAAAATAATGGTTATGCTGAGAAAAATAGAGCCTATTTCAAACAACATAATATTTTTACATTGAATTTTGTTTCTAGCCCTGGTGCAGGTAAAACTACTTTACTCGTGGAAACAATTAAAGCGTTAAAACAACAGTTCCCTATCGCTGTGATTGAGGGCGACCAACAAACTGAACATGATGCTGACCGTATAAGAGCCACGGGTGCACCGGCTTTACAAATTAATACGGGTAAAGCCTGTCATCTAGATGCTCATGGAATAGGCCATGCAATGATGGATTTAAATCTTGAACCCAATAGTTTATTGGCCATTGAAAATGTGGGCAACCTGGTCTGCCCCTCGTCATTTGATTTAGGAGAAGCGCATAAGGTTGTTGTTTTATCTGTTACTGAAGGTGATGATAAGCCGATCAAATACCCTGACATGTTTCATGCCGCTGATTTAATGATCATTAACAAAATTGATTTATTACCTTATGTCGATTTTGATACAGACCTTTGCATAGGCTATGCAAAGCAAGTAAACCCAAAAATCAAGGTTATTCAATTATCTGCGACTAAAGGGGACAACTTTACAGAATGGCTTAACTGGTTAAAGTCAGGCGTTAAGTCATCCTAGTTTTTGCTATTCTTTCATCACAGTAGCAATAGGTAGAATCAATCAACTATTGGAGAGACTCGTGCGATCATCCCAAACTTTGGATGATCCAGATAATGCGTTTCGTTCAATTTAAATCGCCGCTTCTCATTTAACCTATAAATAATAGAACCAGAGGAATACTCAAGGTCTACAATCATATGAACCAGATTCCCTCGCTGTAAGCGAAAAAATCCATTGATAGAGCCTTCTGGATTAGAAATTTTAACCGCTGAACTCAAGCTATTCGCTTTGACTGACTGAATCCATGAAACATGCATTAATGGCTGATAATTGATGCTCCGCGCTAACCGCGCATAACTGCCATGCAAACTCATATATTGCGGATTAACTGCCTTATAGGCTGAACGATTCACTAATCGCCTTGGCCACTCAATTTGACTTTCAGTTTGATCAAAAACCTCAGAATTTGGCATCTGTTGTGAAAAGATGACTAGCTCAATTTTATATAAGCGATCCGCTGCCAAAGCATTAAAACCAAGAAAACTCAGTAATATTACAGTTAGTATCTTATTGCTATTTTTCATTTTTCATCCTGAACCTGAACTATACAGGTGTTAATTCATTCAATAAATTTGTCAAAAACTCTATTTTTTCATCAACCATTTCAAACGCTTGAGTAAATCTTAATTTATCTGCCCCATCAAATTGATAATCTTGCGACTGTGTCTGGATTAAACGGATTAATTTCTCGGTATTTATTTTAGGTTCAGCCCCAAAGATAATACGCCCCCCCGCCACATGTGCATCAATCTTTTTAATCCCTAATGGCTCTGCCTGTTGTTTTAGTTCTGTTACGCTAAACAACACCTTAACGGCATCAGGCAATAAACCAAACCGATCAATCATTTCAACTTTTAAAGCACGCAATTCAGTTTGATTTTCCGCACTGGAAATACGCTTATACAAAACCAGACGTGCGTGAATATCGGGTAAATAATCTTCTGGAATTAAAGCTTGAGCCTGTAAATCAACTTCTGGCCCAGTTTCCATTGGCGCATCAAGCTCAGGTTGTTTACCTGATTTTAATGCGGCAACCGCCCGTTCCAGTAATTCAGTATATAAGGTAAAACCTATCTCCTGAATTTGTCCACTTTGCCCATCACCCAATAATTCACCTGCACCTCTAATTTCCATATCATGAGAAGACAACATAAAACCTGCACCCAACTCCCCCGAGGTATCTAATGCTTCTAATCGTTTAACCGCATCTTTACTCATTAAAGATTTTGGAGGCACAATAAAATAAGCATAGGCACGGTGATGAGAACGCCCTACCCGTCCTCTCAATTGATGCAATTGTGCCAAACCTAATTTATCAGCCCGATTGATAATAATAGTATTTGCTGTTGGGATATCAATACCACTTTCAATAATAGTGGTACTTAGCAGCAAATTAAAGCGTTGATGATAAAAATCCAGCATAATCTGCTCAAGCTCTCGTTCTGGCATTTGCCCATGTGCAATTTGCACTCGAGCTTCTGGCACTAGCTTTTCAATTTCTCTCGCCATTTTGTCCATACTTTTTACATCATTATGCAAAAAGAAAACCTGCCCTCCCCGCTTAATTTCTCTTTGACAAGCCTCTTGAATCTGAACATCAATCCATTCACTAATAAATGTCTTAATAGGATGCCTATTAGGCGGAGGACTAGCAATAATAGAAATATCCCTTAACCCAGCCATGGCCATATTTAGAGTTCGTGGAATGGGTGTTGCAGTCAGTGTCAGTAAATCCAACTCATGCCTGATTTGTTTGAAATGCTCTTTTTGGCGCACACCAAACCGATGTTCTTCATCAATAATAACCAAACCCAAGGATTGATACTTTAATTCTTTTGAAAGTAGTTTATGCGTCCCAATGACAATATCAACTTTACCGTTTTCTAGCGCTTCAACGGTTGCTTTTTGCTGTTTTGCCGTTACAAAACGCGACATCACTTCAACCCGCACTGGCCAGTCTGCAAAACGATCTCTAAAATTTTGATAATGCTGTTGAGCTAACAGAGTTGTTGGCACTAACACGGCGACCTGTTTACCACTTTGCACTGCAACAAAAGCAGCACGCATAGCAACTTCTGTTTTACCAAAGCCTACATCGCCACAGATCACCCTATCCATCGGCTGATCACTCAGCATATCCTGATAAAGTGTATCAATCGCAGCTTGCTGGTCAGGCGTTTCTTCAAAAGGAAATGCACCTGAAAAAGCTAAATATTCACTATTATCCACCTCAAAGGCATGGCCGCCTTTAGCTGCTCTTTTCGCATGAATATCCAGCAATTCTGCTGCGACATCTCTGGCCCGCTCCATTGCTTTTTTCTTAGCTTTACTCCAGCGATCACTGCCTAATTTATGTAAAGGCGCACTTTCTGCACTTGCGCCACTGTATCGCCCAATCAGTTGCAAGGAAGAAACAGGGACATACAGCTTGTCATTATTAGCATATTCCAGGGTTAGAAATTCTGAAGTAATCTCACCAATTTCAAGTGTTTGCAAGCCCAAGTAACGACCCACTCCATGCTCCTGATGAACCACTGGCGAGCCTACTGTCAGCTCATTTAAATTATTAAAAATATTTTCCAGTTCTTTAGCAGCCGACTTTCGTCTTCTACGCCGCTGTTGAACCTTTTCACCACTCAATTGCCTTTCGGTAATAATGGCAATTAATGGGTCTTCCAATAATAAGCCATGATCCATCGGTGCAACTAATATACAAGGTGACTGTTCTATTTCTATAAACTGCTGCCAACCATCCACTTGCTTCAATCTAATTTTAAACGTCTTTAGCTTATCAATTAAACCTTCTCTATGCCCCGCTGTTTCTGCAACAAAAAGCACTTTCCCTTTAAACTCTGTTAAGAAGTTTAGCACTCGACTGGCGGGCTCCTTAAGTCTTGTATCAATGGTAAGGTCAGGCAAGAAATCGCAATTAAACTCTGAGACGTAAGACCCTTGATTCGCTAATATCACTCGGGAAAAGCTTTCTACTTTCTGCTTCAATTCATTTTCAGAAAGAAATAGCCTGGCAGGTTCTAATAGCGGTCTATCAACATCATATTTACGTTGCTGAAATCGCTCTTCCGCTTCCTTATAAAAGGTGTCCGCTGAATCACTAGCCAACTCGGGTAAAACTAAAGCGGTTGTTGCCGGTAAATAATCAAATAATGTTTCTGTATGATCAACAAATAAAGGGAAATAATATTCAATTCCTCCTGGAGCAATACCTTTACTAACATCCAGATATAAAATATTTTTAGCTGACACTTCTGGAAACTGGTTTCTAAAGGCTTGCCGAAAATGTTTAATTGCCTCATCAGTAAAAGGAAATTCTCTAGCTGGAAATAACTGAACCTTATCAATTTTTTCTAATGACCTTTGGGTTTCAGGGTCAAAGGTTCTTATTGATTCAATATCATCATCAAACAACTCAATACGATAAGGTAATTTACTGCCCATCGGGAATAGATCAACAATAGACCCTCTTACTGCAAACTCGGCGTGTTGATAAACTTGAGAAACACATTGATACCCTACACTTTCAAGCTTAATCCTGTTTAAATCCATGTTAAACAGCCCACCCACTTCAATTGAAAAGCTATGGGCTAAAACATGCTCTCTAGGCGCTAGGCGATGCATTAAAGTGGCAATAGAAACCACTAAGGCTCCACGTTTGGTTTCAGGTAAAACCGCCAGTGTTTTTAAGCGCTCCGAAATTATTTCGGGTAATGGGGAAAAAACATCATAAGGTAATGTTTCCCAATCAGGGAAATGTAGAATGGGATATTCATCATTTAGGAAAAATGATAATTCATGCTCTAATCGAAGTGCGGTCTGATTGTCTGGAGTAACAATAACAAATAATCGATTTTCATTTTTAATCGCAGAGGCAATGGCCAGCGAATCTCCACAGCCTTTTAAACCACGCCATGATAAGGGCTGATTAATTTCTACGGGTAATGCGGGCGAAAAAATTGAATTTTTTGGCATTGCTTTAAACGATTAATAAAAAATTCATCATTATACATTGTTAAAAGCGCTCTGTTACCTTTAGACATGAGGATTTAAACTCGAAATCTCCCTGCAATCCTATTGTGATTTACCTCACTGTTGCTGACTACAAAATATGATAGGATCCTAACATACATCTTGAGGAGGGTTTTCTAATGGCTTTTTCAATTAATTCAAATAATCACTTTTCTTCCCGTAGCATTAATAACGCCCAGAAGACTCAAAATGAAGCAATTCAGCGTTTATCGTCCATGCTTCGTATTAATAGCGCAAAGGATGATGCCGCGGGTTCTGCTATTGTTCAGCGTCAAACTGCCGCTATCAGAGGTTCGAATCAAGCCATTAGAAATGCTAATGACGGTATTTCCTTTGTACAAACAGCTCAAGGCAATTTAGGCCAAGTGACTTCTAATTTACAAAGAATGAGAGAACTGGCTGTTCAAGCAGCAAATAGCACAACGACAGACCGAGGTGCACTTCAAGCAGAAGTCAATCAATTATCGCAGGCAAATACTGACATTAGCGGATCAACTTCATTTGGAGGGCAATCAGTTTTTCCATCATCGGCTAAAAACGTCTCTTTTCAAGTTGGCCCTGATAGCGATAGTAGCAATCAAATATCAGTAAACCTTAACTCACTGGAAGGATTAAATTCAGTGAGTTCAGATCAGGGAGGCAATGCCATTGACCTTTCTTCAGTCGAGTCCGCCCAATTAGCCATCGAACAAATAGATGCCGATTTAGAAGCTGTATCACAACAAGCATCAAGCTTTGGTGCAGTAGAAAACCGTTTTAGTGCCGCCATATCCAATGCAGAAGAGTTTTCCATTAATATGCAAGCATCAAGAAGTCGAATTGGCGATGCTGATGTGGCAAAAGAAGTCTCTAAAATGATCCAGGCTCAAATTCTTGAAAAAGCCAGTATTTCAGTTGCATCTCAAGCCAATCAGTCTAAAAAAATGGTTTTATCTCTTTTGGGTGTCAAACAGTAACATTCATTTATCTCCCCTCTACTTTATAAAATAGGGGAGATCTGATCACGCTTGCTGCTCTTTTTTATTTTTCACCCAAAAACTAAACATCAAGATTGCCCAGCCACGAAATGCAATTTCAATATTTAAGCAAAGCGAAAGGAACCAGCCTTCATTAACAGGCCATTCAAGATAAACCAGAACACCCAGAATGATTGATGCCAGTCCACAGACAGATAATGAGGTGGCATGCGGCAACTTTAATGCTTGAGCCAAAGAAATTCTGACTGAGCCACGAACAATTAAAAATGCAGCAATCATTAAACTTAGTCGTTGCGGCTCACCAGAAATACTTAAAACAATTAACCCACCAACAACCGCATCTAAAAGGCCCACTTGCAAATTTTGATGTAACTCTCGAGACTCTTTTGCAAAAAAAGCTTCAAAGCATTCTTGTATGCCTAATAATAATAGAAAAAAACCACTAATAGGTAACCAAGAAAAGGTGCGTGCAGATAAAATAACGGCTTCACTGTTAGTCACACTGAAAAGGGCGATTGACATACCAAGCAACATAATAATCAGCCCCTGTAACATGAGTCGCTTCCAGCTAATACTAAAATCTTCTTTAATGACAGGTGTTGTTTTGCTCATTGATCATTCCTTTTACTAAATTATAATTATACTTCGCGCGGACAAGGATGCGGAATCAAAGCTCCTCAGCACTTAAGGAATCTCTGATTAAGTCCCCCTAAAAAATGAGATAATATGGCTTTAGAATAGATACATAGGGATCTGCCGTAATGAAACAGCTCAGCTTTGCCTCTCTCACATATCAACATAAAAAAATCAC